>Ga0207102_1084_pt1 | contig 16974 bp, 10 predicted proteins | sample Alteio_BWMinHeat_80_FD_153573 | JGI IMG/M metagenome (GOLD analysis project Ga0207102, IMG submission 153573) | Enriched cells from forest soil in Barre Woods Harvard Forest LTER site, Petersham, Massachusetts, United States -... | ecosystem: Environmental > Terrestrial > Soil > Temperate forest >... | reverse complement strand
ATAAATTGTGAATCCCCTTCCGGCTCCTTCAACAGGAAATTTATTACAACTTCTTCCTTCCCAGGTAATAACTTTCTTTGTACCGAATTCGAATGAGGCGATTTGCGTATCCGGTGTCTGCCAGTCATCATGATATGCATATCGTCCGCCTGACGAAGTAACTTTCGTCGGATAATCCACTCCCAGGAACCAGCGGCAGCAATCAATTTCATGGGTTCCGTTATTACACGCTTCACCGGTTCCCCAATGCCAGAACCAATGCCAGTTATAATGAATGAGATTATCCTTGTATTCTCTCCGCGGTGCAGGTCCCTGCCATAGTTCATAGTTGAGGGTTGCCGGAACAGGAATAACTTTTCCGATACCGATAGGTTTACGATCGTTGACATACCATGCTTTGGCCATATAAGGATCACCAATGATCCCTTCACGAACCTGCTTAACGGCTTCTATCAATGTAGGGAATGACCTTCGCTGGTTTCCCATCTGGATTAGTTTTCCATAGCGGTTCATTGCCAGAACGAGCATCTCACCCTCAGCAGGATTTTGTCCGCAGGGTTTTTCAACATACACATTCTTACCATGAGAAACTCCCAGGATGGCGGCCGGAGTATGCCAGTGATCCGGTGTTGCTATCACCAATCCGTCAAAATCATTTTTCTGAACGAGTTCCCGGATATCCCTTACAAGAATGGGTTTACGCGGAGCACTTTTCAATGCATCAAATCCATGCTGAATAGCGCCATCTTCTACATCGCAGATATAGGCTATTTCAACATTGGGAAGCTGGGCATAAGACTTTGCCAGGTAAGAACCCCGGCTATTCAGGCCCATTACTGCCAGAATCACTTTATTGGAAGGAGCATTCTTACCAAATACAGGAAAATTTAAAATCTGAATACCTGCTGCGGCGATAGAACCTGTTTTTATAAAATCTCTCCTTTTCATACATTATTATTATTCAAGTACGCGAATTTTGATACTTCGAAAGCTGACCTCGTTTCCATGATCCTGAAGCAGGATATGTCCTTCCGGCGCCTCTCCGAAATTCGGCCAGACCTTATACTTACTAACGGCTACGAGTGCCCGAAAAGCAGGCGACCCCCTTTCATATTCCAGTACTTTGATCCCATTCAGGTAATGCTCCACATGGTTGTTAGGATAAACTATAATTCTTCCAGTATTCCATTTCCCGACGGGATGTATAAATCGTGCCTGTTTAGCGGCAGGAATGAGATCGTATAATGAAGCCATTGTGCGGTCACCATCTCTTCCGAGTTTGGCATCCGGGTGGAGGCTGTCGTCCAGTATCTGGTACTCCAGGCCGATAGCAGATCCTTCATTTTTTTCTTTCAGTGTTACGAAATATTTTACCCCGCTATTGGCTCCTGCCGTTATTCTGAAATCAAAGGACAGATCAAAAGCTTTATACTGATCAAGGGTTACGATATCGCCTCCGTTGGCAGCTTCATGCCCTTCCGAAGAAAGCACCGTAATATTTCCGTCATTTATTTCCCAGCCTTTACTTGGAAAACTGTCTTTGTATGCACCCCGCCAGCCTTTGGAACTTTCCCCGTTAAATAAAAGTTTCCATCCGCTCTTCATTTCAAAATCCGTGAGCATATTCGGAATTTCATTCTTAACATAAAATCCCTTTGGCAAATCATCAAACTTTGAGAGGGACTTGATTCGGATATTCCTGAAAAAAACCCTGTATGGTTCGAGTGATGGTTTTGAAACGGCATGCACCTGCAGTGCAATGAATCCCTGGTAGTCGATCATATCTACCAGGCAGGCAGCCGGGACACCGTTGATCCATGTCCTGCTTTCATTTCCGATGCATTCAATTCTGACTTTATTGAATTCTTTTAATCTATAATAGCCCTGCGCCTTGGGATTCTGGGACAGCGGATATAACCAGTCACGTCTTCCTTCATCGTAAATACCGCCAGACCAGCGGCGGGAAGAGGGATCAATTTCATATTGATACCCGTATACTTTCCCCTTACCTCCGTTTCCAGCGGGATCAAAATGACTCCTGAATTGTATGCCGGAATTGAAAGCGGTATCAGAACAATAGACTTCCATTTCCAATACAAAATCTCCATATTCAGTTTCTGTTGCAAGAAAACTATTGGGAGAATTCGGAACTGCAGTGCCCATGATTGCACCGCGGAAAACTTCAAAGGTAGCTTTCCCTGTCAGCTGTTTCCAGCCGGTTAAAGTGGTTCCGTCGAACAGGTTTGTCCAGTTTTTCTGTCCAAAAACTGTTGTGAAGCAAATAAAAATGATAAAGGATACTGAGAGCAGGAACTTTTTCATATTTCAGCAAATTGATTGAATCAAAAACAGGACTAAGTTAAACATTGAAGATGATTTTCATAGGAGTATTTGCAATTTCCAGGGGACTGGTTTTGGTAATTTTCCATTATATTGAAACATGGTTGAAGAATCTCTGCTTTATGTGATAGCGCTTTTATTTGCGGTCATGCTCCTGGTGATTCTGGGACAAAAATTACGTATTGCTTATCCGGTATTCCTGGTAATCGGCGGCTTATTGATCAGCCTGGTACCCGGCGCTCCCCTGACCGGAATTAGTCCGGATCTTATTTTTCTTATCTTTCTTCCACCCCTGCTCTATGAAGCTGCCTGGTTTACTTCCTGGCCTAATTTCTGGAAAATGCGCTGGCCAATTGCGTTGCATGGATTTGGGCTGGTTATCGTTACTTCTGTAATTGTGGCATATGTTTCTGAAAAACTTATCCCCAGATTTACATTATCTATCGGCCTGCTGCTGGGAGGAATCATATCGCCGCCGGATGCTGTATCGGCGAGTTCGGTATTGAAATTTTTCAAGATCCCAAAAAAAGTAAAGACGGTACTGGAAGGTGAAAGTCTCGTGAATGATGCTGCGAGCTTAACTGTATTCCGCTTTGCACTGGCTGCGGTTATTTCCGGAACCTTCGTGTTTCATAAATTTGCAGATTCATTTTTAATAGTTACCCTGCTTGGAATTGCAGTCGGCCTTTTCATAGCACAAATTATTTATTTCGTACATAAATTATTTGTCACTACATCCAGTATTGCGACAGCCCTTACGCTTATTACACCCTACGTAATGTATCTCACGGCGGAACACTTTCATGTATCGGGTGTACTTGCCGTTGTGAGTGGCGGATTATTCCTTTCCTACAGGTCGAAAGACATTCTGAATTATAAAGCAAGGGTGCAGGCAATTGGTGTATGGACCACGCTGACATTTATTTTAAACGGATTGATATTTATCCTGATCGGACTTCAATTACCATTGGTTGTAAACAGTCTGAAATATTATTCACTTGAAGAAGCCTTCCGTTACAGTTTATTTATTACGGGTCTTATCATCCTTATCCGCATCGTTTGGATGTATGCGGCCACATACCTGCCTTATATCGCAAATAAAAATCTTAGTAATAGTATTTTGAAACCCAATGCACGTGAAATCTTCCTGGTTGGATGGGCGGGCATGCGGGGCGTTGTTTCTCTGGCATCAGCGCTTGCCATTCCTGTAACGCTGGCAGACGGTAAAGAATTTCCGGAAAGGGATCTCGTTTTATTTATCAGTTTTATGGTAATACTGGTGACACTGGTGTTGCAGGGATTAACACTTCCCTGGGTAATCAAAAAATTGAATCTGAAAGAGGACAGGCTTGAAATTCCTGCAGACATTCAAACGCAGCAAATTCATCTGAGGCTGATGAAACTATCTATTGCACATATTGAAGAAAAATATCAGGCATTAATTCAATCGAACACGCTGGTAAAAAATTATAAAAAAAACCTTGAAGAGGATATGGATTTTACGATGGCTAATATAGAGTGCTTAAAGAATGATGAGAATGAAAGGCACCAGGTGGAAGAATTCAATCAGGTCCGGCTTGATCTGGGTGAATATCTTACCAGACAGCTGACAATCCTAAGACTACAGAAAGTTTTTGATGAAGACATTATACGAAGGGAAGAAGACAGAATTGACCTGGAACAGAACAAAATAGGGTGAAAAATACAAATACAGGTTCAAATCCCAGCGGAATCAGCTAATAAATCAGCTTTTCTCCACATATCAACATTCCCTTACAAATAATTTGTGCGAAGCTCATTTTCCACTATTTTTGCACGCTCAAAACAAGGGGGTAGATCCCGGTTTTGTACCTGGCAGGTTCATTGAAAAATAACCGGCAAGATTCCGTAGCTCAGTTGGTAGAGCATTACACTTTTAATGTAGGGGTCCTGGGTTCGAGTCCCAGCGGGATCACTTTTAGGAAAAACAAATTACACCAAAATCGTTTATAATTTAAGGAATTTAAACACAAATGGTGCACCGGATTTTCTTCTCAGAACGCCAATATATATGCCCGTCTCCACGCTTCTGACATCAATACTCACGCTCGTTTGATTCTGTATCTGCTGAGTCATCAGCAGTCTGCCGCCATCGCTGTTAAACATTTCAAAACTCTGCCATTGATCGTTAAGATTCAGGCTGTCAATAAAGAGCGTCGTCGAAACCGGATTCGGGAAATATTTTATCGCCAAACCTGAATCAGCCAGCGGGGTATTCTGAATGAAAAAAACCAGTGTGTTGCTTGTATCCGACAACGGTCCGGTGCAGGGACTGTTACTGCTGAAAACGCACCTGACTTCATCGGCCGTATTTTTTGGTATATAAATGAGTGCGTTTGTTGTGCCCCCGTTCAGGTTTTGCCAATCGTTTGAGGACGTGCTATCCTGCCATTGATAAGTAATCGCGCCTGCGCTGTTCGTTGCACTTGCTGTCAGGTTCGAAGCCTGTCCTGCATTGAGGTCAGTAACTCCTGCGATGCTACCGGAGATAGTTGACTTTGATATAACGACCATCTTTTTGCTATTGCTCACGGCGATTGTATCGGTCGCACAAAGATTAAGCGTTGAAATATTCACCGAAATAATATCTCCGTCTGCGAGACTGCTGTCTAAATAAAACGGGATATTGATGCCGACTGACGCACTATTTTTCTGCCATTGATATATGACGACTGCTCCCGTGTCTGATGCGCTCGCGGTGAAAAGGACAGGGGTTCCTGCGCAGATAGTATCAGCCGAAGAATTCATCATAACGGTGGGTGTATGCGAAGGATTTACCGTCATCGTGATCGTATTACTCACGCTCGGAATCATGCATCCTGTTGTACTAAGAAAAATCAGCGTCACCTGATCGCCATTCTGCATTGTCGCAGAAGAAAAACTATCCAGATTTTCACCGACATATAAACCGTTCACCTGCCATTCGTAAGTCGGCGTGAGGGTGCCGGTCACCGGTAGCGCTTTAAAAAGCACATTGGTTCCGTCACAGATCACCGTATCTGAAGCCTGGATGGTGACAGAAGGTTTTGTTCCCGTAAGATGAATCGTTACCGTATTACTCGTGTCGGTTTGATAAACAAAACACGCATTATTGCCGGATAAAATGGCACGCACCTGATTGCCTTCGGTGAGCAAATTAGCAGTAAAGCCGGTACTATCGGGACCCGTCGCGTTACCGTTCAGTTCCCATGTAATGGACGGACTGCTGCCGGGATTGGAAACGACTGCCGAAAATGTCACCGGGCTCCCGTAACAAATATTTGAATCGGAAGCGCTGATTGTGATTGTCGGTGGAACCGTACCGTTTACTTTCATCACAAACGTACTACTATACTGAGAGTCCACGATGCAGCGGAACAGAAAGCCGTTCCAGCCGTAGGGAATATTGCTGAAGTACAAATTCGGCGCCTGGGTTCCGAAGAAATTAATGTTATCACCGATATTGATAAATGCGGTGTCGATGAATATCTGCCACTGGTAATGGGTGCCGTTAAGATCCGCGGTAATCTCGGAGCCCGATCCCTGGCAAAGAGAAAAATGGATGGAGTCGCCCACGTTATTTCTGTATATCGCAAATTCACTATTGCCTGTGTTGCTCACGACGATATCCGTCTTCCCGTCTGCGTTGAAATCTCCCGTGTTGGTGTAATAGGAATCAACGTTATCCGGATTATTGATAGGTTTATCAAAGCTGATGTTGCCCGGGGTGGATGAGTTTCTCGCGATTGAGAAAGTTCCGTTGCCGCCGCCGGTCGCGATATAGTCTGGCTTACTGTCACCGCTCAAACCCGCGACACAGGCTGCCCCCCCGATGCTGATCGATGGATAATACATAGGTGCTGCAAAAGAAATATTTCCTGGTGTGCTGGTATTTCTGAAAATGCAGTAGTATTTGTTGTCATTGGCGAAAATGACATCGAGCTTTCCATCGTTGTCGATATCCGCCAGAGTTATAGAATTTGTCTGGGAAGCAGAACCGGCAACCGGAAAATCAATATGGGGATCAAAGGAAATATTGCCCGGGCTGCTGGTATTGTGATAACAGGAAAGCGTGGATGCGGGACCGTTACCTTCCAGGGAAACCACATCGTTTTTACCATCTCCGTCCAGATCCCCGATAGCCAGGGTCCCTGCACCAGCGGTTGTCAAAAGAGCGGCCGGCGTGGCAAAGGACAGGAATCCCGGTACGCTGGTATTTCTGTAAACCGCAATGCCATTGGAACTTCCGTAGGTTCCGGCAATGATATCATTTTTACCATCCATATCGATATCCCCTATTTTGACATCTGAAGTACTGGCGGGGCATTGCAGCAGGATCGGATTGTCAAAAAATATACTGCCCGGTGAAGAGCCGTTGCGTCTCAGATTCAGATAAGGCTGGTTCGTTACGCTGATGATATCCGGGCGGCCATCGCCATCCAGATCATCCATATCAAATTTCCCGGATCCCAGTGTAGGAATCATTCCAATTGCCCTTCCGGCATCAAATGAAAAATTATTTCCACTGGTCGTGTTTCTGAAAATAATGATGGAATCGTCGGCATAGGTTTGAGTAATCGCGGTGATATCCGGCTTGCCATCACCGTCGATATCTTTTCCCATGATATATTTCGTATAAATATAATTCAGAGAGGAAAAACTGTAAACCTTTGTAAACGAGTTCAGGGTAAAATTACTGCTGTCCGTGAACGTGATGTTGAATGGAGTTAATGAGTGTCCGGTCAAACCCGTAGTGGTATTGAGCACCGAAACTGGCTGATAACTCGCACCAGACGGTAATTTGCAGGTTATCTGGGTTGTTGTGGAGGATGATATAGCAGCTCTGGTCGCGCCAAAATAAATTATATTGTTTGCGGGTGTTGGATCGAAGTTACTTCCCGTCAGCGTAACCGTAGTTCCCACAGGGCCTGATGCGGGAGATAAGGAACTGATGACCGGAGGAGCCGAAACCGAAGGAGCATAATAGGTAAATCCGGGAAGAGAATAGGATCCGTGGATATCCGTCACCGTTATACTCCCTGTCGCTCCGGATCCCACTATGGCCGTGATCTCCGAAGGAGAGATAATGGTAAAAGAAGCGGCGGGAACGCCACCAAAACTAACGCTGCTGACAATACCGAGTCCTGATCCCATGATGGTTACCAGGGTGCCTGTGCTACCCGTCATCGTTGTAAAAGAAGTAATCGCCGGTAGATTGGGAACAATAAAGTATTGAATTTTCGTGGATGTATCAACGTTTGATCCATTACTGACGATCAGTTCAATGCTATCCGACTGATTTGATAAAGTATGCGTATAGGTTGTGTTATAATTCGTACTGACCAGAATCCCATTTACAAACCATTTATATTGATAACCCGGTCTTGAAAAATTATTCAGGTTCACCGTGCCTGTCTGGTTGACGCCCATCGTATCGACACTGAAATAAGATTTCGGAAGGGGAGTTCCACCCCCGTCGGTAGTAATTTCGAGAAAGCCGTGACCTCCTCCCGACCAAAACTGGCTGCTATTAAAAAACCTCAGCTCAGTCAGATTGTATAGTAAATAGGAATAGTTGTTATCCCTCGGCAAAGGTTCCCAGACCCTGCCTGAATCCGACGTCTTGTACGTGGTGTAATTGTCACCATCCGCATACCCTGTGCTGTCATCCAGAAATTTCATTTTCGTGCAGGTGAACGGGTTGATGTCCGGATTATTTTTCTGCGTCCAGGAAACGCCACCGTTGGATGTATAAAATAAAGCCGCCGGATAATTAATCGACAACCAGCCTGTGGATCCAGAAATAAAACTAGCGTAATCGATCTTTCCCGGAGGAATGTTCAACTGCTGCCAGCTGCTGCCGCCATTCACAGTGCTCAGCAATTTCGGAGTCGCATTATTTGTACTAAACACGAACAGCGTATTATTGCCAACCGGTTCAATGAAACTAAAAAAGCTGTTGGGATCTTCGCGGATGCTAAACCATGTCCTGCCCCCGTCCCCCGTTTTGATGATCCGGTCCGCTTCGGTTGCAAATCCGATATTGGAATTCGTCGGGAAATACATATCTGTAATCCCCGCTGTTAACTGTTGCGCATTCAGCTGCGACTGGTAGACCAGTTTAAATGTATTCCCCTGATCGGTTGAGTAAAGTATCGCTGGCACAAATCCATAGTTTCCATAAACGAGCAGGGTATCTGAACTAAAAGCCTGAACGCCGACTATCTGAAATCCGAAAGTCAGGTTAACAGAAAAACCGTTGTAATCAACATTAGAAGTGGTAATATATTTCTGCAGATAGGACCGTCCGCTGTCCGTCGTATATCCGACCCAGTTAGAGAAAGCCACAAAGCCCTGAGCGGGGTTATACATACTGATTTTCATCACATCATTATCCGGATTCGTCGGGTCTACATAAATCTCGCGCATCTGCGCTTGTAAGCTCATGATGGCGAGCTCGAATAAGATCAGGAGGGACCCGATTTTCTGTTTCATGCGGTGAAAGGAGATAGTAACTCATTAATACCTAAAATATTGCGCTATTAAAAAAAGTACTTTCCCAATACGTCTATGGTTTGGTTCAGGTCCTCCTTCCAGTTGATCCATTCACCCATTTCAACCGAATTCTTTTGCATTTCGGGGACGGGGGGTTTTCCCTTACAAAGAAATTTACCGCCATCGCATCCTGGAGAAATCGTGAGGGAAATGTTCATTAACGAACCCAACTTACAGGGATATTTTAGTCTTACACAATAAAATTTTTAGTTATTCCAGATTAACTTACAAAAATCTTCTTCGCAGCTTCTGCGCTCAGGTACACTTCTTTTTTATTTTTCAATTCCACCAATACGGATTTGTCAAAATCCTGAATCTCTTTTACGATAATTGTTTGCTGAAGACCGATGCCCTGCTTCTCCAGGTAACGTAAAAAATCGGCGGAGCTGTCGGAAACGCTTGTAATTAATATTTTACGATTCACTTCTACTTCAGATAAAGGTTTTGATGCCTTGGCAGGCAGGTGTCCGTTTGATTGGGGGATGGGATCTCCGTGTGGATCGTATTTTGGAAATCCGAGAAATTTTTCCAGCCTGTCGGGTAAATCGTAATCCCTGATATGTTCCAGCTGCTCAGCAATATCATGTACTTCATCCCAGTTGTATCCAAGTTTCTCATGCAGAAATACTTCCCAGAGCCGGTGCTTTCGGACAATTAAAACAGCTATTTTTAGACCGCTCGCAGTCAGAACAGCGCCCTTATTCTTATCATAATGGATGAGTTTTTTTTCGGTGAGCCTTTTAAGCATATCCACTACGGAAGCAGGATTATTTTCCAGTTCTTCAGCGATCGCAGTAGCACTCACTTTTCCATGCCCCTGTTTATCAAGATGATAGATGGCTTTCAAATAATTCTCTTCTGATAAAGTCTGCGTAAGCGGTTTACCCATGAAATAAAGGTAATAAAGATTAGCTCATTAATAAAATTAGGCAAGACTAATTTTAAAAATTGTATTTACCTAAATTATTATATATATTTGGGCTAAATATTGTGGAGGGTATGAAGGCTGTTATGTTTCTTAGCAATTTTTTTATTTTCGGCTTTATACAAGCTCAATCAAGGGTTATTACCGGAATGGTTATAGATACTTATTCTAAGGAATATCTTCCATATGCCACAATTTCAATAAACGGCTATAATATTACAGGGAATAACAAGGGCGGATTTTCTTTTACTCTTCAGTCTGAAAATCCGGAAATCAAACTCATCATTTCTTATTCCGGGTATGAATCGGATACAATAATCATTCATTCGGTTCAAGATAATTATTTCGTCGAATTGATTCCTTTAGTAAATAAGCTGAACGATGTCGAAGTCACAACAGGTGTAACGAAAGCCATATCGGTCAAAGAAAACCCGGTTCCAATAGTTGTTATTTCGGCTAAAGCCATTGATATGGCAACTGAAGAGAACATCATTGACGCCCTTGCTCAATCTGCGCCTGGTTTTAATAGTGTAAAGACCGGGCCCGGCGTTTCAAAACCCTTTATTCATGGCCTGGGATATAACCGGGTACTTACACTATATGATGGCGTACGCCAGGAAAGTCAGCAATGGGGTGACGAACACGGAATCGTCGTTGACGATTATAATATTGAGCGCGCTGAAATCTTAAAGGGGCCGGCCAGTCTGATGTATGGCTCCGATGCACTGGCAGGGGTTGTGAGCCTATTTCCGGTTATGTCATATAATACGCAAGGGAAATTAATAGGCAGATATACATCGGAATATCAAAGTAACAATGGACTAATTGGAAATGGGATGCGATTAATATATGGCAGTAAGCATTGGTCCTATGCACTCCGGGGCTCTTATCGTATTGCAAAAAATTATAATGATCCGATTGATGGTTGGGTATATAATACAAATTTCCGGACAACGAATGTTTCATTTAGTGCTCAATACAGAACTTCCTCGGGGTTTACGACTCTGAATATTAATTTGTACGATCATAAACAGGGAATTCCAGACGGAAGCCGGGATTCACTGACCAGGCAATTCACAAAACAGATTTATGAAATTGGAGCCCAGCCGGATGATAATATTAAGCAAAGACCTTTGGTACCCTATGACTCATTGAATAGCTATTTATTAAGTCCGCTCCATCAACGAATCCAGGATTATAAATTCTATAGTAATAATCATTATGAAATCGGTAAAGGATTTTTGGACGGCCAATTGGCATTCACACAAAATCTGCGCAGGGAATATGATCATCCGACGGACCCTCTTCAGGCAGGATTATATGTCAGGCTCTATACACTAAACTATGGAATCAGGTATACAAACCAAATTTTTGAAGGGATAGAACTGACTTTTGGTATCAATGGCATGTACCAGAATAATAAAAATTTGAATGCAACCGACTTCCCGATACCAGATTTTACATTGCTGGATGTTGGTCCTTATATCTATCTGAGGAAAAAATGGCAACGCTGGACGATAAGCGGGGGTGTACGATACGACAACCGTTTTCTCAGAGGAAATAATTTTTATACAAAACAAGATTCAGCCACCGGATTTTTTAAACAGGTATTTTCTCAGGACACCACAGATTCATATTTGCAGTTCCCGGCTTTTAATAAAACGTTTGCAGGGTTTTCTTTCAGCGCGGGATTGACATACCTGTTAAATCAGCAGATTAGTCTAAAGGCAAATATCGCGCGGGGATTCCGTGCGCCTAATATTTCAGAGTTCGCCTCAAATGGACTGGATCCCGGCGCACACATATTTTATCTGGGAAACCGAAATGCCCTTCCGGAATTCAGTTTGCAGGAGGATGCAGGAATGGAGATGACTTATAATGACGTTTCTATTTACATCAGTGTTTTTAACAACTACATTCAAAATTATTTGTACGAATCGCAGGATGTAGACAGTCAGGGCAATCAGGTAGTAATTGTACCAGGAAATAAAACATTCAGATATGAACAATCTTCGGCTGAATTATTCGGGCTAGAGGCAACGGTGAATTTCCACCCTGAAATACTAAAGGGTTTCTCTTTTGATAATTCATTCTCTTTCATTAACGGTTATAACCTGAATCCTTCTTACAAGCATACGGGTGTAAATGGAGAATATCTTCCTTTTATGCCTCCTGTAAGACTTGTATCAGGAATAAGCCAGGAAATAAAAACTAGGTCATTTATTATTACTTCTTTAACTCTGAAATGTGTGGCAGACATTAATGCAGCTCAAAATCATTATCTGTCATTGGATCATACAGAAACACCAACTCCGGCATTTACTTTAGTCAATCTGGGTATTCTCGCAACGATAAAGTATAGTCAAAACTATTCTATGCAATTTCAGGTACAGGTAAACAATCTGATGAATATGGCTTACCAGTCGAATCAAAGCCGGCTTAAATATTTTGAATATTATACTGCTTCACCAAATGGGCATTTAGGAATTTATGGAATGGGAAGAAATATTTGTGCAAAATTGATTATGCCCTTTTGAAGAGCGTTTAAACATGATAAATGTAAATGGATACTATTAAGGAAAATAAAACAGGATGGCGAAAGGCAAAAATCAGCAATTCGTTACCTGAGGTCTTCTCATCTATCAACGTACCTAAAGGCGGAAGTTTTTGGAGGAAATTACTGGCTTTCTCCGGACCGGGTTTAATGGTTGCAGTGGGTTATGTGGATCCGGGGAATTGGGCTACAGATATTGCAGGGGGCGCGCAATTTGGATACACACTTTTATCGGTTATCCTGATTTCCAATTTTTTTGCGATCATATTACAATACCTCGCCCTTAAACTCGGCATAGCCACTGAGCGGGATTTGGCCCAGGCCTGCAGGGATCATTACAATCCTACGGTAAGTTTTTTCTTATGGATCCTTTGTGAAATTGCCATAGCAGCCTGCGATCTGGCTGAAGTCATCGGATCTGCCTTAGCGCTGAATCTTTTATTCCATATCCCACTTACATGGGGCGTAGCGATCACTGCATTGGATGTGCTGGTGATTCTTTTCTTTCAATACAAGGGATTCCGGTTAATTGAAAGTATTGTGGCTTCTCTAATTTTTGTCATTCTCGCATGTTTTACATATGAAATCCTGGCTTCGCATCCGGATTTTATTCCCATTTTAAAAGGTCTTATTCCCCGGCAGCAAATTGTCGTAAATCCTTCCATGCTCTATATAGCTATCGGGATCCTTGGCGCTACGGTGATGCCTCATAATTTATATCTCCATTCCAGCATTGTCCAAACGCGCAATTATGAACGCAACGAGACGGGCAAGAAAATGGCTATAAAATTTGCATCGATAGACAGTACCGTTGCCTTATTATTTGCTTTTTTTATCAATGCAGCCATACTTATAGTAGCTGGTGCTGCTTTTCATACTTCGGGTCATCAGGGTGTGGCAGATATCATGGAAGCACATAAATTACTGACACCTGTATTGGGAGCTACGTTTGCCAGCGTATTATTTGCGGTTGCTTTATTAGCTTCCGGTCAGAATTCTACTCTTACCGGTACATTAGCCGGTCAGATCGTAATGGAAGGATTTCTGCATATCAGATTAAATCCATGGCTTCGAAGATTGATTACGAGGGGAATTGCAATCATACCCGCCTTTATCGTTACGGTCATCTATGGCGAAAAAGGGATAGCAAGTCTATTATTACTTAGCCAGGTAATTCTTTCCATGCAACTCAGCTTTGCAGTAATTCCTCTGATCATATTTACCAATGACTCTCAGAAAATGGGGACTTTTGTAAACCGTTTATCAACCAAAATAATAGCGTGGATCATTGCATTCATCATCCTGGGATTGAATCTTTACCTTCTTTATAGGACCATTTTTTAGGTCCCCATGCTGTAAAAATCCTTCAAATCTTGATATTCTGGCTTATGTAAAAACCCACCAGGTATCTGGTGGGTTCCATGTTTTACTGAGAAATTATTTAATAGTAAAACTTCCTTTCGGAAAATAAAATATCGTTTTCTTCCCACTTCCGCTGGTAAACATCATTTTACTAAAGCTGCCTGCCTTACCTACATAAGTGATCCTGTCTCCTTCTTTCATTTTTCCTGAATCAAAATACGATCCAAGCGGACATTTATTCAGATTATCACCTACATCGTAAGTGTAGGATGAAAAACAGACCATTTTTCTGGTAGTAATATTCGGATACTCATATCCGAATATTTTGTATTCCGCTTTTGGATTTGAAGTAACAAAGAATTCTTTCGTTTTCTTATCAACGTGAGCTACGGTTAGTGCGCCGGCCTGTGTTGCATTTTGTGATATGGCAGCGGACGAAATACTTAGAAATAAAAAAAAGGAAAGTATTCTGTTCATAATAGGTAAATAAAAACGAGCTGTTAAATTTACTTAGAATATTATGCAAGACATATGCCAAAGAGTTCAATATCAGTCAGGTTATTCGTGCCATCTTAGTAGATGCAATTAATTATCGAAAAATTACCTGGATTCATAGCGGAATTTACTGCATATTTAATATATTTTAGTTTAGCTTCTGGTAAAAAAAAATTACCTTTTGATTCATTTTTACATGAACCAGTCACTTTAATTGATTAAGCCATGTCATTCAGGAATCTTTCAGAGGATCAGATAAAATCATTTCATAAAGACGGGTTTGTAGTTATAAAAAGTTTTTGCAGTATACAGGAGACGGATAAATTATATGTTACTGCCATTGAAGACAGTTCCATTACTAAGAACGCACTGGATTTAAATGATTTGTCGGGTAAAAAAACCAAGCTCTCTCTTTGGTTTACACCGGGCAACGATGTATTTGGTTATCTGACCAGGAGTGAAAGAATGGTAAAAGCAGTTGCCCAATTGCTCGACAGCGATGCACCTGTTTGTCATTTTCATTCCAAATTAATGCAGAAGGAACCGAGGGTCGGAGGAGCCTGGGAATGGCATCAGGATTATGGATACTGGTATAAAAATCAATTCATGTATCCCGACCAGCTGATTAGTGTAATGATCGCATTGACCAGGGCAAATAAGGAAAATGGATGTCTGCAGGTTATAAAAGGTTCACATAAACTGGGAAGGGTGAATCATGGATTTTCGGGTGAGCAGGTAGGCGCGGACATGGTTATGGTCAACAACGCACTCCAAACAATGGAACTTATATACAGTGAACTGGAGCCGGGTGATGCGCTGATTTTTCATAGTAACCTCCTTCACCGGTCGGAAGCGAATCTCTCTCCGGATCCGCGCTGGTCCATCATTTCATGCTATAACTCTCAATCGAATCCTGCCTATAACGAAACTTCGACTTCCTGGAAAGTGCCTGTCGAAATGGTTCCTGATGATGCCATATTAACCTGGGAGGCAGAATCATTCGCCCATGCAGATTTTCTAAAGAAGGAAAATGATCCTGCTCTTAAGGAAACGGGCTGGGAAAAAACTGTCAGCACGAATTTGTAAGATCTTTCCCTGTAGTTAAAAATGACGCAACCTCTTTTTATTTACCCACGTTCACATTTGATAGCTCCTGATTCCTGAACGCCGAATTCTCTATTGAAAAGCCGGCCATATATCCCATCGTTCCTTCTGCAGAGGACTCCTCTTTATTGTTATTTTATAAGCCACTTTTACCTTATGGTTTGAGTTGGGTTACTACTTATTATCTAACCGGACAATCTAAAACTTTTATTATGAACAATTTTATATCTGTCAAAAACCGGCAGAAGTCAATAAATATCAGAATGCTTTTGATTTTATTACCTGCTTTATTTATCGGGTGTCAGAAAATAAAAATCGATAAAAATGACCTGCAAAATTTTCAACAGGTAAACCTCGTCGCGAATAGCGCAGTGTACGCACCCGGATTGATTGTTCCCAGCCTGCAGAATGCATGGGGTCTGGCCTGGGCTCCTTCCGGAATTGCATGGGTTAATGCTCAAACAGGTCATGTTAGTGAATTATTCACAGGCGAAGGCGCCATTGTACGGCCGCCGATAAATATTCCATCACCTACAGATACAATTGGCGGCACACCAACGGGTATTGTTTTTGCCGGGGGAGCTGGTTTTATGCTTGCCAACAAAAAGCCCGCCGCTTTTCTTTTTGTTGGAGATGATGGAGTCATATCCGGTTGGAACGGAGCAGACGGGAATAATGCGCAACGTATAGCTGATAATTCCGCTACTGCTTCGTATTTCGGTCTGGCGCTTTCAACCAATGCGGGATCTCATATGCTGTATGCTGCTAATTTCAAAACCGGAAAGATTGAAGTGTGGGACACTACATTTACACCGGTTGCCATGTCTTTTCACGATCCTGACTTGCCTGATCATTATTTTCCTTTTAATATTCAGGCTATCGGGTCCTGGTTATTTGTGATGTATGTCAAAGTGGGAGCAGACGGGAACGAAATTCATCAGGTGGGTTTGGGACTTGTTGATGTTTATAATACTGACGGCTCTTTTGTAAGAAGATTTGCCTCATTTGGTACACTGGATTCGCCATGGGGTGCGGTTATGACACCTGCAAATTTTCTGGACGATAAAGATATGGGGGTTGATGACAGCAGAGGGAAAGATAGTAAAAACAATCCGGGTCAATTTGATAAAGACAACCAACCTTTTATCCTCATTGGTAATTTCGGAAATGGTCATATCAATGTCTTTTCATTGGATGGTCAGTTTTTGGGACAATTACAATCACATAATAAAACCATTGCCATCGATGGATTGTGGGCTTTATCATTCGCTCCTGCAACGGCTACAACGATCGATCCGAAACGTCTTTATTTTACAGCAGGAGCCAATAATGAAACAGACGGCATCTTTGGATACCTGATTAAAAATTAAATCTTATCCTGTTTATCTTTTGGTTTTTTAAGAAATGTGGACTGCAAAAGAAAGCAGTCCATGTTTCTTTAGGACGAGGCTTATGGTTAATATTGTCGGGAATTAATCCTGATATATGGAACCTTCTTTAGATAATTATTGGAGCCTGAGTCCTGAATCCGCTTTTAAACTACTTTCCAGTTCAGGAAATGGATTATCCGCCACGGATGCTGATTCACGTCTCCAGCAATATGGTTCAAATACATTGAAGC
>Ga0207102_1083_pt1 | contig 17002 bp, 4 predicted proteins | sample Alteio_BWMinHeat_80_FD_153573 | JGI IMG/M metagenome (GOLD analysis project Ga0207102, IMG submission 153573) | Enriched cells from forest soil in Barre Woods Harvard Forest LTER site, Petersham, Massachusetts, United States -... | ecosystem: Environmental > Terrestrial > Soil > Temperate forest >... | reverse complement strand
CTGCCCATCGTCTCCTCCTTCGCTCCCACCGCCACCGGCTTCTCTGCCGTCTTCAACAAACCGCTCAATCTCGGCAGTCCGCTCGCCCCCATCCTCAATCTCTACGACAACAGTACCGGCACGCTCGGCCCAGCTGATGTCACTCTCGTCGGGGCAACCACCGGGTCGATCCGCGGCTCGCTGGCAATCGATCCAACTGGCACGCGCATCACCTTCATCCAGACCGGCCAGACCGGTGTTCTCGGCAGTGCTCCATCCGGCACTCACTTCGGCCTGCTGCCCAACGATACCTACACGGTCACGTTGCGCAGCGCATCCAACGGGTTCCAGGATACCAACGGCAACCTCCTCGACGGCAACGGCGATGGCACAGGAGGCGATAATTACGTCACCACTTTTGTCGTCAACAACCCGAGCAACTCCGTGACCGTCACGTTGCCCGATTTCACGCGCGGTCCCAGCCAGGATGTCAATCTGCCGACCGCTGTGACGGCGAACGGTATTCCGCTGCGGTTGCTCAACAATGCCAGCACCGGTGCGACCGTGACTTCGGTGACATTAAGCCTGGCGTACAACTCCAGCCTGCTCACGATCACCGGCGCCGGCTTGGCCAGCGGCGTGCCCGGCGACTCTTCGTTCACGATTGACACGAGCACGGCGGGTCTGGCACTGGTCACGTTTACCACCCCGACCGGCATTGCCCTTGCTGGCGCGTCGGGCTCATCGGCGATTTTCCTTGATTTGACCGCAACCGTGCCAAGCACCGCTGGCTACCAGGTCAAGGAGATCCTCGACCTGCAGAACGTCCAGATCAACGGCGGAGCTATCACTGCCATCAGCGATGCTGCCATTCACATCTCCGGCTTCGCGGGCGACGTTACGGGTGATGGAATCTACAGCGGGTTGGACGCCCAGCGCATCGCGCGTGTGGCGGTCGGGCTTGATCCGGGCTTCAGGCAGTGGGTGCTCGCCGATCCGTTGATTGTCGGCAATGTCAGTGGGTCGGATCAACTCAGCGGCGAAGATGCGCTGGAGATCGCAAGGCAAGCTGTCGTCATTACGCAGTCGAACCTGCCCGTGCTACCAGCGGTGACGCCGACTATTGCTGGTCCGGACCCGGTATTGAGCATTCCCACCGATCTTGCCGCGAAACCGCGAGCGGTGGTCACGGTACCAGTAAATCTGGATCACTCCGACGGGCTGGCATCGGTCAATCTGGCCATTGCTTATGACACCACCCGGGTTGATGTAGCTTCCGCCGCCGACGTGCAACGCGGCAGCCTGACGCAATCGTTCGACAACTTCACGGTCAACATCGACCGGACGGCGGGGATCATTCGCATCAGTGGCTATCGTTCCGCGGGTCCGCTTGTAGATTTGGCAGGCGGCAGCTTGGCGGCGATCAACTTCCGCATCAAGGACAACGCACCGGCGGGACCGGCGATCATCAACCTCATGCAAAACGTGGGTGCCACGTGGTCGCTGCCGGGCGGAACGGATGCGCAGGGCAACGACTTCCTGTTCGATTTGCAACCGCGGATTAGCAACAGGGCAGGGGATCCACTCGACGGCGTCATCAACGTGACACCGGCGGAGCGTTCGCTGGTCAACCCGAGCAGTCCGGCAGGCCCCGCGAACCGAGCAGGGCAGGTCCGGCTCGGCTCGCCGGACCTACAACCAGAAGCGCCCAACGCGGATGATGTAGGACGGATTGGCAATCCGTCCTACGCTAATGATGTAGGACGGATTGCCAATCCGTCCTACGCTGTCGATGCAGCACAGCGCCTGATCGCCAGCTCAACGGTTGCCGCGCTGATGCGTGAAGACCTGGGCTGGGCGAACCGGTGGGCGTCGGCCCCCGAACACGAAACCAGGATCAACGAGAAGGGGTTGGATGACTTCTTCAGTCGGTATGCGGCACTGGCAGAGGACAGCGGCGTGGACGGCGGGCAGTCGGCACCGGTCATGAAAGAGCTGGCTGCTCTGACGGCGGATGATACAAAAGCACTCTTCTCCGAGGTGGGTGATATGACAGTTCCCGCGTGGCTGGAGGATGTGCAGCTGCCGTAAGGTCGGCGAAAGTGCGGAATTCCGTCGGGCCGGGATACTCATGTTAGCATGCCGACATCGGATAGTCCCGGGGAAAGCTGCATGATTGACTCCCGAATGATGAACCATCGCGCATGAAGAGGGCATCCGTTGCCCAATATCGTGGCAATGGCAACTTTCGCTTTCCGTCGTTTGTTGGTTTTTGGGCGAAGGCTGACCGATTATGCTCATCATCACACTTTCCCTAAGTCTTGGCAGTTAGTGGCCATATCTACCAGGTATATCCAGATAAGCGTTGCCAATCACAATCTGGCCAACGATTTGGCATAGAGATTGCCAACCATCTATTCGCCTCGCCTCGTTTTCCTCTCCATGCGCCGCTGGTGCAGAGTTTGAACTCTGCATTCTTCCCCAATTAAGACGTGAGGGCTTGTTGCATCCTTCGCTCCAGGGAGATTTTCTGCGCACATGTTTTTGGCACGCCTGACTCAACGTCCTCACGGAGTACTGCATCTGGTGTTTGGACCTGTCTACCTACCTAACAAACTCTCCACAGCAAGAAACTCTCTTCGCGAAGCTGGAAAGCGGCCTGAACGATGTTCCGGAGGTCGCCGGACGACATGGTTCTCGCGCATTCCTGCTGAATCAATGCAGCGAGTGAAATTCCGATGATCGCCGGCCCGCGGTTTCGCTTGGCCCGCCCTGTCGTAATACAAACAAGGAGTAACACCATGGTGGTGTCATGGCTGCGTAGTGTATTGGCAAGAATGGTGGAACGGAAATCTGGTTCGGGGCGGCGACGACGCGCAGGGTCGCGGTGGTCGAGTTATCGGATATGGTTTGAGCAGTTGGAGAACCGCTGGGTGCCTGCTTCGACCTGGACAGGCAATGGGGCAAACGCACTGTGGAGTAACTCCAACAACTGGTCCGGCGGTACTCCTAATGGAGGCGTTGATGTCATCTTTCCAGCCACGGCGACGCAGCTTGCGAGCACAGACGACGTGGGGAGTATCGTGAACCTTACCTTCCAAGGTGGTGGTTACACGATTAACACCTCCGGTTCGACGGCGCTGAGTGTCCAGGGCGCGATCACCTTCAGCACGGGTTCTTCCAACGTCACCATCAATCCGAACATTACTTGCAACACGGGCACGGTAACCAATTCCAGCACCGCCACGCTTATCTTCAATGGAACAGCAAACACGAATAATGGCGGGCCCTGGAGGATCCGCGGCACCGGGAACGTTACGTATGCCAATACGGTCACCAACTCTGCCGGCGGTAGCCCGGGGATTCAAAAAGGCGCGAGCACCAGCGATTCCGGCACATTGACCCTCAGTGGCGCCAACACTTTCGGTAACGGCGTGACCATCAATGGTGGCGCGGTTGTCGCCAAGAATAACACCGCTTTGGGAAGCAGTTCGGGTGCAGTAACTGTAAACGCCGGCACAGCCCTGCAGCTTCAGGGTAGTATTGCCATCGCCAACGGAATGACTCTCAGTGGCACGGGTACCAATGGTAACGGCGCCCTGGAAAGTCTTGGCGGTGCCAATTCATGCACTGGCGCCATTAGCATCGGACCGAGCAACGGAGGGAGTGGACTGGCCGCCACGATCCAAAACGATGATACCAGCAACACACTCACTCTTACCAGCGCTAGCAGTGTTGTAAGCAATAATTCGGATACTGTCACATTTCAAGGGAACGGCAATATTTCCGTCGCCGGCGCGGTCAAGCCGAATGGCACCAGCATCTTGACCAAAGCCGGCTCGGGCACTCTTACTCTGTCGAGCACCAGCAATACCTACACGGGCGGCACGAATCTAAACGGCGGGACGATCAGCGTTTCCGCGAATACGAACCTGGGTAATTCGGGTGGGTTGACTTTTGGCGGGGGCACGCTACAGATCACGGGCAGCTCCTACACGTCCACCAGCCGCAGCGTCACCCTTGGAGCCGGGGGCGGCGCTTTCAACATACCAGCCACGCAGAACTTCACTCTTACCACCACGAGCAGCATAGGCAACAGCAGCAGCGGGCCACTTGGTATTGTCACCAGCAGCAGCACATTGAAGCTAACCGGCGCCAGCAACACGGTTGGCTCCCTGACGGGCACCGGCAATCTGAGCCTGCCTGGCAGCGGGAGCCTGACCATAGGCGTTGACGGCTCGAACAAGACCTACAGTGGCGCCATCAGCGGAACAACTGCCAACCTGACCAAGGTCGGTAACGGCACAGAAACCTTCAGCGGCGCCAACACCTACTCTGGCGCCACCACGATCAGTGCAGGCGTGTTGCTGGCCGCCAACACCACCGGATCGGCCGCCGCAGCCGTGACAGTCAACGCGGGGGGAACACTCGGCAGCACCGGAACCCTTGCAACGGTCGGAGCAATAACCGCCAGCGGCGGAACCGTGGGTGCTGACCTTAGTCCCAGCACGCTGACCGCCGGTTCGGCCAACTTTACCAGCAGCGGAACGCTTTTGCTTGATGTGACAGGTTACACGTCGGGACTTTACGACGTACTTAACCTGGGCAGCGGTGCGCTGACCCTGGATACGTCATCCAAACTGAAAATTGACGTGCATGGTCTGGCGACCAGCGGTACGGTAAACGGTGTCATTGTGTACGGCAGCAGGACCGGTACTTTCGCAGCCGGCAACATTAGCTTCTTGAACAACTCGAGCGGATTGCAAGCGACTCTCACTTTCACCGACACCGGAGGTGGAGCCGGCCAGCTCAATATTTCGCTCGCGAACAATGTCGCCACGGCCACGACGGTAACTTCCTCGGTCAATCCGGCAGTCTTCGGGCAGAACGTGGCCTTCACGGCAACCGTCAATGTCGTCGCCCCGGCCACGGGCACCGTGACCGGCACCGTCACCTTCCTGGACGGAACAGCGACACTCGGCACACTCGCACTCAGCGGTGGCACGGCCACGTACCCGACCAGCAGTCTCGCCATCGGCACGCACACGATCTCGGCGGTCTACGCTGCCCAGGCCAATTTCCTCGGCAGCTCCTCGGCCAACTTGCTGCAAACTATCGGCCAGGCCAACACCACCACTGTGTTCACTTCCCTCACAAATCCGTCCGTGTTCGGCCAGGCCGTGACGATCACGGCGACTGTCGGCGTCGTCGGACCAGGGGCGGGCACGCCGACCGGGACCGTAACGTTCAAGGATGGCGGGGTTTCCATCGGAACCGGCGGGCTGACCAGCGGCGTGGCCACGTTCCCGACCAGCAGCCTGTCCGTCGCCAGCCACACATTCACGACGGTCTATGGCGGAGACACCAACTTCACCGGCAGCACGGCGGGCGCCTTCGTCCAAACCGTGGGCAAGGCCAGCAGTAGCACGACCGTTACCTCGGCGCCCAATTCCTCAGTATTCGGCCAGACAGTAACCTTCACGGCGACGGTCACTGCTGCCGGTCCCGGTTCTGGTACCCCGACAGGCATTGTGACATTCGAAGACAGCGGCACATCAATTGGAACCGGCAATCTCAGTAGCGGGGTGGCGACGTACGCAACCAGCAGCCTGTCGGTCGCCAGCCACACCATCACGGTGGTTTACAATGGCGACACCAACTTCTTGGGCAACACATCTGCCAGCATTTTGCAGACTGTCGGCAAGGCGAGCAGCAATACTGTCGTCACTTCGTCGCCCAGTGCGTCAACTTTCGGTCAAACAGTTACCTTCACAGCCACGGTCAGCGCCGTTGGCCCCGGTGCGGGGAGATTGACGGGTACTGTGACATTCGAAGATGGCGTCACGTCGATTGGAACCGGCGGTATCAGCAGCGGCGTGGCCACGTTCCCGACCAGCATTCTCGCGGCCGGCAGCCATACGATCACCGCGGTCTACGGCGGGGATGCCAACTTCACAGGCAGTACTTCGGGCAGCCTGGTGCAGTCCGTCAGCCCAGCCGGCACCAGCACGGTCATTAGCTCCTCGCTCAATCCTGCCAATCAGACTCAGGTGACACCGTACCAGACTCAGCCGGTGACCTTCACAGCCGTGGTGACCAACTCTTCGACCCCAGCGATCCCGGCCGGCACCGTGACCTTTGAGGACAGCGGATCGTCGATCGGATCGGCTACCCTCAGCAGCGGCGTTGGTACCTTGACGACCCAGTTGCTGGCAGTGGGCACGCACACGATCGCGGCCATTTATAACGACGGCAGCGCAAACTTCACTGGCAGCACATCGACGAACACCGTGGCGCAGATCATCCGTCAATTGACCACCACCGCCTTGACATCCGCGCCGGATCCATCGGTCCTCAACCGGACTGTCAGTTTCACAGCCACCGTCACCGGCAGTACCAGCAATCCAACCGCGGGTTCGATCACGTTCCTGGACGGCAGCACGGTTCTCGGCTCGTTCACCCTCAGCAACGGCACAGCGACGTTGACAACGAGTTCGCTATCCGTGGGCGATCACACGCTAACCGCAGTTTACGGCGGCGATGCGACCACTTCTGCGGGCAGCAGTTCGGCGCCGTTGACACAAACGGTTCTGTTGAACACGCTTAGCTGGACCGGCCTGGGCACCAATCCCGACACCACGCCCGATCCGAACTGGTCTGATCCAAACAACTGGGACAAGCAGGTAACCCCCATTGCCGGCGACGATCTGGTCTTCCCCACCAGCACTGGGCCCTTGCAGACCACGAACAACAACGACATCGCGGCGAATACGATTTTCCATACCATCAGTTTCACGGGCGATGGAACCCTGACCTATGACATTGGCGGCAATGCCGTCGATCTCAGTGCTGGCATCAGCGATCAGGCCGGCGCGGGCGCCGATACCTTTAATCCCAACATGACTCTGACGGCGGCCCAAGGCTTCACAGCCGGCGCCGGCACAGCCCTGATCCTCGGCGGCGCGGTGGACAACGGCGGCTTCCTGTTGACAATCGCCGGCGCGGGCAACACCACGGTTAACGGCATCATCAGCGGCAACAATGGATTGATCAAGAGCGGCGCCGGCACGCTGCTCCTGAATTCCGCCAACGGGTATGCAGGCACAACCTCGATCAGCGCCGGTCTGGTAGAAGACGGGGTGACCAACGCCCTGCCAACGGGTTCGAGCCTGGTCGTCAATGCCCCCGCTCAGTTGGACATCGCCGGCTTCGACCAGCGGGTAGGCGGCCTGAACGGCAATGGTACGATCACCGACAGCGGCACGGCGCGAACAGCGACCTTCACCGTGAATGACGGCGGCCTGGACATCTTCTCCGGCTCGATCAGCGACCTGAACAGCGGCGGCGGCGGAGCCTTGCGTCTGGTCAAGAGCGGCCCTGGCACACTTGGCCTGAGTGGAATCAACACCTATGCCGGCGGCAGCAATCTGGGCGGCGGCGTGACGGTTGTCAATAACAATGGCAGCCTGGGCAACACAGGCTCTGGCGCCGTTACCATTGCTTCTGCGACCCTGGAAGTATCTTCGACCTGCTCGATATCGGGTATTTTTCTTCTCAGTGGCGTCAGCACCATCCAGGTGGATGCAAACCAAACCTTCACCCTCGGCGGCACGATTGCCGATGGCAACCCCATCGGCACGTTGAACAAGACCGGGCCGGGTACGCTGCTGCTGACGGGGACCGGGTCCTACACAGGCAACACGACCATCAACGGGGGAGCGCTCCTCGTGCAAAGTACCGGCAGCATTCCCGGAACACTTAGCGTGAATGGCAGCAACACTCTGGGTGGGACCGGAACCGTGGGCAGCATCGTGGCGAGTGGCACGGTCAGCCCCGGTTTCAGCCCTGGAACCCTGGCCGGCTCATCCGCCGACCTCAGTTCCGGCGGCACCCTCCTGACTCAGGTGGAAGGTTACAGCCTGCCCGGAACAGATTACGACCGGCTCGATCTGGGCGCCGGGGCCTTGACGCTGGGAGGTACCTCCAAACTGACTCTCGATCTGGCCGGCCTGTCCGCGCCCGGGACGGCTCAGGGCATCGTCCTGTATGGCACCGGCAACCTCACTGGCACGTTCGCAAGTGTTACCGTCATCAACAATCCGCATCACCTTATCGCAGCAGTCAACTACGATCAGAGCGAGAGCATTTCCGGTGAGTCCGGCATCGATGTCACAATAACGGCGCCGACCACGACAACGGTATCCTCGTCGGGAAACCCGTCGATCTACGGCAATAGCGTGACTCTCACCGCGACAGTAACCGGCACTGGCGGCACTCCAACCGGCACGGTGACATTCTCAAACGGCAGTGCCACGCTTGGAACCGGCGTGCTGAGCAGCGGCACGGCAACCATCAGTACGACGAGTTTGACCGTGGGCAACCACACGATCACGGCCACCTATGGCGGCGACGCCAACTACCTTACAAGCACAGGCTCGCTCACGCAGACAGTACAGGCCGACACGAGCACGACTCTAACGTTCTCGGACAATGCGCCTGTATTTGACGAGGCAGTGACTTTCACTGCCACGGTCAGCGTGGTCGAGACGGGGGCGGGCACTCCCGTCGGAACCGTCACTTTCCAGGAGGGCGCCAGCACGCTTGCGACGGCCGCTCTGAATGGCGCCGGGACAGCCACATTCACAACCAGCAGCCTGGCGCTGGGCGGCCATACGATCACGGCCAGCTACGGCGGGGCCAGCGGCTTCCTGGCGAGCAGCGATACCAAGACACTCACCATCGCCCCGGCAGGCACCAGTACCACTGTGTCTTCTTCACTCAACCCATCGGTCTTCGGCCAGAACGTCTCATTCACGGCCACGGTCAACGCGTTGGCGCCGAGCGCAGCCATTCCGACCGGCACGGTCACATTCGAGGACGGCACCAGCACGCTTGCGGTAGCGCCACTCGGCAGCAACGGCACAGCCACATTCTCCACCAGCAGCCTGACGGCAGGCAATCATGCCGTCACCGCTGTTTACACGCCGACGAGCAACTTCCTTGGAAGCAGCGGAGCGCAGACACAAACCGTTACTCAGGCCGGCACGACCACCATTCTCACATCAAACCTGAATCCGTCCATTTTTGGCCAGTCGGTGACTTTCTCTGTCACTGTCAGCGCCATTGCTCCAGGGGCGGGTACGCCGGCGGGTACCGTGACATTCGAGAATGGCGGCACGTCGATCGGGACCGGCAGCCTCAGCAGCGGAGCGACCACATTCACAACGGTCAATCTGCCCGCTGGTACCCAGACCATCACGGCGATTTATGGCGGCGATGTCAACTTCACGAGCAGCACGTCCACTGCACTGCCGCAGACGATCAATCAGGCCGCAACGACGACCGCCCTGGGTTCGTCGGCCAGCACGACCGTATTTGGACAACTCATCACTTTCACTGCCGCGATCACCATTGTCGCGCCGGGCGGCGGCACCCCGACCGGCACTGTCACTTTCAGCGAGGGTGCCAACACACTGGCGCTATCACCCGTCAGCAGTAACGGCACGGCTACTTTTTCAACCAGCACGCTGGCGGCGGGCAGCCACACGATCACGGCGGCGTACGGCGGCGACGCAAACTTCACCGGCAGCACGTCCAACACCAGCCCGCAGACGATCAGTCAGGCCGGCACCACGAACGTCCTGCTGCCTTCGGCGAACCCAGGCGTGGTCGGCCAACCGGTAGTTTTGACGACCACCATCAGCGCCATCGCTCCAGGCAGCGGCGCCCCCACGGGCACGATCACGTTCGACGACGGCGGCGCCTCGATTGGCACCGGCATCTTGACGAGCGGCGTGGCGACTTTCACGGCCAGTTCGCTCAGTGTGGGCAGCCACACCCTCACGTCGGTGTATGCCGGCGACGCCAACTTCACCGGCAGCACTTCGGCGACTCTGCTGCAGACAGTGATTCAGGCAAATACGACCTCGACACTGGTCTCAACGCCCAATCCCTCCGTTGCCGGGACTCCCGTAACGTTCAGTGTCACGGTTAATGTCAACGTTCCGGGCGGCGGCACGCTGACAGGCACTGTCACATTCCTGGACAGCTCGACCTCGATGGGCACAGGGGCTGTTGACGGCAGCGCACGGGCGACCCTCACGACCAGCAGTTTGTCCCAGGGCAACCATCAGATCACAGCGGTCTACGGCGGCGACGGCAATTTCCTGACCAGCACGTCGGCCACATTGAGCCAGGTCGTCACGACCGGCTCGCTGCAAGTGAGCACGTTCACAGCGACCACCACGGGGTTCACAGCGGTCTTCAACCGCGCTATCAACGTCGGCACTATCAACAGTCCGATCCTCAATCTTTACGACAACTCTTCCGGGACACTGGGACCGGCCGACGTCACACTCGTCGGTACCACTGCCGGCGCCATCCGCGGTTCGTTGGTCGTCGATCCGACCGGCACGCACATCGCTTTTATCCAGACCGGGCAGACTGGCGTCGGTCCCGCGGCGCTCAAGGGCGTGTTGCCCAACGATACCTACACTGTCACGCTCCGCAGCGCCAGCAACGGTTTCAAGGACATCGCTGGCAACCTGCTCGATGGCAATGCCGATGGCACGCCGGGTGATAATTTCGTCACCACCTTCGTGGTGAATAACTCGACCAACTCGGTGACTGTGTCGCTGCCCGACTTTGCCCGTGGTGCTGGTCAGAATGTGGACGTGCCAAACAACATCCCCGGCAGCGGCATCCCGCTCCGCCTGCTCAACAATGCCAACACCGCTGTCACGATCACCTCGACGACGTTCAATCTAGCCTACGACTCCACCCTTCTCACGGTGAACGGTGCGGCACTGGCCGGCGGCGTACCTGGCGACGCATCGTTCACGCTCGACACCAGCACGGCGGGGCTGGCCATCATCACGTTCAACACTCCAACAGGTGTCGTACTGACTGGCGGCGGGTCACAGAACTTCCTCGATCTGACCGCCACGGTTCCGAGCACGGCGGGCTACGCCGAGAAAGAAATCCTCGATTTGCAGAACATCCAGATCAACAACGGGACGATCACGGCCATCGACGATGCTGCGATCCACGTCGCCGGCTACCTGGGCGATACGACCCGCGACGAGATCTACACCGGCCTGGACGCCCAACGCATCTCGCGCGTGGCGGTCGGCCTCGATCCCGGCTTCCGGCAGTGGCTCCTGGCCGATCCGCTCATCATCGGCGACGCGAGCGGCGACAATCAACTCACCGGCCTGGATGCTCTTGAGGTGGCGAGGCAGGCCGTGGGTATCACACAGTCCACCATTCCACCGCTACCAGCCGTCACACCAGCTATTGTCGGCCCCGACCCGGTGTTGAGTATTCCGACCGATTTCACCGCGAAACCGCAAGCGTCTGTGCTGGTACCGGTGAATCTCGATCACTCTGACGGACTGGCATCGGTCAATCTGGCCATTGCTTACGACACGAGCCGGGTTGATGTGGCATCCGCCGCCGATGTAAAGCGCGGCAGCTTGACGCAATCATTCGACAACTTCACGGTCAACATCGACCGGACAGCGGGGATCATTCGGATCAGGGGTTATCGCACTGCCGGTCCGCTTATCGGTCTCGCGGGCGGCAGCCTGGCGGCGATCAACTTCCGCATCAAGGACAACGCACCGGCGGGACCGGCGATCATCAATCTGCTGCAAAACGCGGGTGCCACGTGGTCGCTGCCGGGCGGCACGGATGCACAGGGCAACGACTTCCTCTTCGATTTGCAACCACGGCTGAGCAACAGGGCAGGGGATCCTCTCGACGGGGTCATCAACGTGACTCCGGCGGCGCGTTCGCTGGCCAACCCGATCACTCCGGTAGACCCTGCGAGCCGAGCGGGGCAGGTCCGGCTCGGCTCGCCGGACCTACAACCGGAAGCGTCCAACCTGGATGATGTCGGACGGATTGCCAATCCGTCCTACGCTGTCGATGCAGCACAGCGCCTGATCGTTAACTCAACGGTTGCCGCCCTGATGCATGAAGACCTGGGCTGGGCGAACCGGAGGGCGTCCGCACCCGAAGATGAAACCGGGATCAACGAGAAGGGGTTGGATGACTTCTTCAGCCGGTATGCGGCGTTGGGCGAGGACGGCGGGCAGCGGCTACTGATCGAGAAAGAGTTGGCTACTCTGACGGCGGATGATATGAAAGCACTCTTCTCCGAGGTGGGTGATATGAAAGTTCCGGCGTGGCTGGAGGACGTACAGTTGCCATGAAGTTAGCACCTATGTCTCCACCCATGCTGCGAGCGGTATATCTGGATGGTCGTGATCCGCCTCGGTGAAAATCACACCTCAATAACGAGCCGCGGCGATGGTCACAGGCGAGCAACCGATGCCTTGAAGGAACTGCTTGAATTCTGCTGTGATGTGCTCATCGCAGCGGTTGACCAGAAACTCCACATCCTCAATGACTTTCAAAACGATCTCGCTGGCTGCCAGCGGCTGCGGCTTCCTTCTGGGGCGGTCGCAGTTGTGGATGCAGTCGTGCCGGCGTTGGAATAGCTCCCAGAAGCGATCCTCTAGCCAGTCCATGGCGTCCTTTCGTGCCTGGTCTTTCTGTTGCTCGTTCAGCGCAAGGTAAGCTGGTGTGGTTACACCGAAAAGCCGCTTCTCCGCGTCGGCATGCTTGATCCATCCGTCCAAGACGTCGCCAAAAAATCGATGGTTTTTGCGGAAGAACTTGTTAAAAAGATTCTGAATGGCGGAAAGACTGAGGACGTTCTCCCGTTCCATCATTTTCTGCGCGGCCATCCGCCATCGCCAATTCTCGTTCTTGTAGTCCTCCACGATTGCACGGATGGGAAACTTGATGTCGTAGAACCACTCCGGAAGCGTGATGTTGTTTTGGCGGTTCTTCGAAATGATGGCGGCGGCCACGACATCCGTGTAAGCATCGCAAAAATAGGCGTCCAGGGCACCGATGGCGAACATCCACGAACTGCGAAGCAGATCGGAGCGAAGCAATTGTTCCGCTCCGGTTCCTGTTTGTAGGGTATCTGCATGGCCGCGGATCGCTTCCGCCCTGGCGATGTCATCCTTGAAATACTGAAGAGCAGTAGCCGGCATATTCAGATCCAATGCGCTGGGAACTCTATTGCTCCGCGTATTTTAGCCGGCTCTCTCTTTGCCGCAACACGTCGTCTTCTTCGTCGTAGTAAACATACCGGTCCGCCGGGAAAACGACGTTCCAGAGATCGACGACTTCTTCCGGCTCGATGCCGGCCCGAATGTAGGCGGCGAGTTCCTTGGCGAGATGCTCGGCTTTTGTGCCGGTCACGTCGGGCAAGGGATGTGCCGGATGCAATTCCGTGTAAATCTGGAGAAGATCGTCAGAGGAAGCCTTCTCAACGGCCTTGGCAAGCCGCTCGATCGCTTCATTTTTGGGAATCGCGGTCATGATCTTCCTTCTTTCTAGCGCACTCAGATGGCTGAAAACCTCCGTCCATTCTAGCGTTTTCATCGGTCCTTTGCCAGCGCAAGCTCAGGAGCGGCAATACAATTCGCGACGAAGGTTGCATGCCACTGGGGATAAAAGATCGGCAGGATGAGAATCATTCCTAGCCGTTACTCTCCCTACCTCATACAATCTCCACAGTCGGGTGACTAGGTAGAGGGAAATCCGAGTGAATCGGAGGTCCCGCTAACGAGTAAGCCGGCGTGATCGAATTTCCTGTGGGAGATTCGACCACGCCGGCTTTTTTTGTGAATAAGAGTGGTTCGTCAGTACGTGCCTCCGAGTCGAGCAAAATGAAGCGGAGGGAGACACGGAGTTGTGAACTTGCAAAGACGCATGGCGCCACTACCCCTGCCTATGCCTGATGCTTTGCGGTTTTTATGCAGCACACCCGAGGAGAATCTCCCCATGCCTGCTTGGCGCGATTCGGTGTCGAGGGTGATCGACTATTTCTTCCTGCGTTCCAGACGGAAGAAGGTGCGGGCTGCTTCGAGATGGAAGCGGTATCGGTTGGTGATGGAGCAGTTGGAGGATCGGCTCGCGCCGTCAGGCAGCACCCTTACGTCGCTGGTTTCTTCACCTGATCCGTCGGGTTTGGGACAGCCAGTATCGCTTACAGCCAGTGTCAGCCCGGTCAGTCCTGCCACGGGCACGCCGACGGGTTCACTCACCTTCCTCGATGGCAGCACCTCGCTCGGTACGGCAGCTTTGTCTGTTTCCACAAGTTGGAGCACCGCAGTGGCTAGCATGCCGACCGTCCGGGGCTATCTTGCGGCCGTGGAGGGCTCGGATGGCCGCATCTATGCCATCGGCGGATTCAACGGCAGCAGCAGCAACCCTTTTAACACCGTCGAAGCCTACACGCCGGGGACCAACACCTGGACGACGGTGGCTAGCATGCCGACCGCCCGTGAAGGTCTTGCGGCCGCAGCTGGTTCGGATGGCCGCATCTACGCGATCGGAGGATACAACAGCGGCAGCACCCATTTGAACACCGCCGAAGCCTACACGCCGGGGACCAACACCTGGACGACGGTGGCCAGCATGCCCACCGGGCGTTACTTACTTGCCGCCGTAGCGGGTTCAGATGGCCGCATCTATGCAATCGGCGGATACAACAGCGGCACCACCGTCGAAGCCTACACACCAGGGACCAACACCTGGACGACGGTGGCCAGCATGCCCACCGCCCGTCAAGAATTTGCGGCCGTAGCGGGTTCGGATGGCCGCAGCTATGCAATCGGCGGCTTTTATCCTTCGTCTGGGACTTACAACACGGTGGAGTCGTACACACCGGGAACCAACACCTGGACGACGGTGGCTAGCATGCCGACCGGGCGTTCCAATCTCGCCGCCGCAGCGGGCTCGGATGGCCGCATCTATGCCATCGGCGGATTCAACGGCAGCTTTTTTGGCACCGTCGAAGCCTACACGCCGGGGACCAACACCTGGACGACGGTGGCTAGCATGCCGACCGGGCGTGCCAGTCTTGCCGCCGCATCGGGCTCGGATGGCCGCATCTACGCGATCGGCGGATACAACGGCAGCAGCTATGTGAACACCGTGGCGGCCCTGCAAGTCTCAGAGGTAGCTACACTCTCAACGAGTTCACTTGCCGGGGCCACGCACACGATCACGGCCAGCTACAGTGGCGACAGCAACTTCAGCGGCAGCAGCGGCAGCGTGCTGCAGACGGTGAATCAGGCCAGCACGACGACGACGGTAATGTCATCTGTTAATCCGTCGGTATTCGGACAGAGTGTGACGTTCACCGCCACAGTCACGGGCAGCCCTGGCACGCCCACTGGCACGGTGACCTTCCAGGATGGCGGCACGGCAATCGGCACCGGCACGCTCACCGGCGGTACGACGGCCACGTTTCAGACGAGTAGCCTGACGGCGACGACGCACACCGTTAGGGCGATTTACGGGGGCAATACGAACTTCAGCGGCAGCACATCGGCGATACTCAATGAAACGGTTAGCCGGGCCAGCACAACGACGACGGTGACATCATCTGCTAATCTGTCGGTGTTCGGCCAGAGTGTGACTTTCAGCGCCACGGTCAGCGGCAGCGGCGGCACGCCGATGGGAACGGTGACGTTCCAGGACGGCGGCACGCCCAGCGGCACCGGCACGCTCAGCGGTGGTACGACGGCTACGTTCCAGACGAGTAGCCTGGCGGTGGCGACGCACACGATCACGGCAGTCTATGGCGGCGGCGCAAACTTCAACGGCGGCACTTCGGCAATATTCAATGAGACGGTGAACCAGGCAAGCACCACGACGATGATAACCACATCCGTCAATCCGTCGGTATTTGGGCAGAGTGTGACGTTCACCGCTACAGTCAGCAGCAGCGGCGGCACTCCAACCGGAACGGTAACCTTTAGCCACGATAGCACATCTCTGGCGACGGCGACGCTCAGCAGCGGTCGGGTCAGCCTAACGAACAGCAGCTTGGCGGTTGGAATATACACTATCGCGGCGACCTACAGTGGCGACAGCAACTTTCTCGGCGGCGCGTCGGCGTTCTTGATCGAAACGATTAACCGGGCCAGCACGAGCACGGCACTCATCTCTCCGCTGGATCCTTCGGTATTTGACCACAGCGTGACGTTCACCACCACCGTCGCTGTCAATGCACCAGGTTCCGGGTCGCCGACAGGTACCGTCACCTTCCAGGATGGCAGCATTTCCCTCGGCACCACTGTGCTCACCGGCAATACCGCCACCTTCACCACGTCCACCCTACAGTCCGGAACTCACTCCATCACGGCGATCTACGGCGGCGACACGAACTTCTCCGGCAGCTCATCCTCAGTCTTGACGCAGACCGTGAACAAGGCCGCGCCGCTCTTGACGGTCACCGACGTTGGCGGCATTTACAACAGCCAGCCCTTCCCTGCAAGCGCCACGGCCGCTAGCCCGGTCGTGGGCGCTACCCTGGCTTCCGTCCTGGTGCCGGCTTATTTTTACCCATCGCCGGGAGGCTCGCCCTGGGATCAACTCACGGCTGCTGCCGCCACCACGTCGATCATGGCGATTCTGAACCCCAACAGTGGCCCCGGTTCGGCGGTCGATTCGAACTATGTCACGGCTGCGCAGAGATTGCAGGCCGCCGGAGGCAAGGTGATCGGCTATGTCGATTCCGATTACACCAACATCCCTCTGGCCACGGTCGAGGCGCAGATCGACGATTATCGTAGCTGGTACCCGCTGGATGGCATATTTATCGATCAGATGACCAATGATGCCGGCAGCCAGGATCTTCAGTATTATCAGGCCATCTATAACTATGTGCATACCCAGCAACCGGGTTGGCTGGTAGTGGGCAACCCGGGGACCAACACGCCGGAAGCGTATGCCCAGCTCCCCGTCGCCGATGTCCTCGTTCTGTTCGAGAACGGCACGGGCTACGACACCTACACGCCGCCAAGCTGGCAGCAGAATTATCCGGCCAACCGGTTTGCCAACGTGGTTTACAATGTCCCGAACAGCACCGCCATGCAAACGGACCTGAACCAGGCCGTGAGCCGCCATACCGGCTGGGTGTACATCACCGATG
>Ga0207102_1081_pt1 | contig 17253 bp, 12 predicted proteins | sample Alteio_BWMinHeat_80_FD_153573 | JGI IMG/M metagenome (GOLD analysis project Ga0207102, IMG submission 153573) | Enriched cells from forest soil in Barre Woods Harvard Forest LTER site, Petersham, Massachusetts, United States -... | ecosystem: Environmental > Terrestrial > Soil > Temperate forest >... | reverse complement strand
CGCGGTTCAAGGGCTGATCAAAAGTGCCTTCTACATCGAATGTACGCGAACGTCCATGTCCTGTTTTCCAAACTTGATAGCCAATAGTGGTTCCGAATAAACACGCATCAGAACAAGCGTAATACCCACTAACGGAATAGACTTGACCTTTAGCATTGGCGTGTTGCTGAAAGTCTTTAAGAAAGTCCGTTCGCAAGTTCCAATGTCCTGTGCCATGATAACGCGCCCAATGATACTCTGCTGTTCCTGATAAAGTGAAATGGCACGAGACTTGGTACGTCATGTCCATACCCACCCATGGTCCTTTCCAACGCGCGCGATAATTAGAATGCAGTCCTGGAAAAGGACCGACATCTGCGGGATCGATCAAGTCGATGACCTGATCGCCATCATACATGCGCAGGTGCTGCTCATGCCGGGAATATCCAACTAATGGGGATAAAGAAAGCGCATTTTTACGTCCACAAGTCAGCGTATAACCAACCCCGGCTGATAAGTCAAAAACCTCTCCCTTTTTACTCTTATTTATGGAGCGCGAAAATTCTAAGGTGCGGTCGTTTTCCGCATAATCGGAATCCCGATTCTTACCTTGAAAGATTTTTCCATAGTCGGCCTCTGCGCGCAAATAAAGATTTAGAACGGTTTCAACAATTAATTTTCCACCCACCTGGTAGACACCAAGATCCGACCATTTTAATTCCGACAGAACGTTTGGCACGCCATCAGGTCCTGCGATGTTCCAGTTTAAGGAGTCTTGACGGTAGCCTGCATCCACTTCCATGAAAAAATCATTATCTTCCCATGAACAGCTCAAGCTATTCTCGGATAGGGCAAAGGCTGGTATTAGAGGTAGGGTTAAGGTTAACAGTCCAATTAATGTAGACGTTACTTTTTTTGTCATTTTCCTCATCAGCAGCTCCGTTATTAACATTTTTGGGTTTCAACTGTAATGAGTATATAACGATAAATTTCATATTTAATCAAAGGAATTTAACGTACGTCCTTAAAAAATCAAGGCAACGCGAAGCATGAAAAGGTAACCAGGTCGGGACGCCGTGGCTACCTTCTTCGAATTACGGAATCATCTCATTCGTATGATGAACTCAAAATTTCAGGTAAAGTTTGTTTCAGGTGCGTCACGCGATCTTTGAGTTCGCGAGCTGGGAGAGGTGATGATCCAAAAATCATGTTTTTTAACACTTTGAGTCTACCCAAAAATTCTTGTGTAGGAGTCGCTGTAAAAACGAGGTGTTCATGCCAATGGGGAACGGTTTGTCCAGCCTCAGCACCTGATTTATCAAAAATGTAGGCCGTATGCAATCCTTGCTTATTATAATGCTTGATCAATTCCTGTGTCAGTTGCATGATCTTCATGTATTCAGCACCTGTTACATCTTTAAATGTCTCTCGATGCGCTTTGGGTACCAATAAGAAATGAAGCTTATCTTTACCCAATGCAATGGGGGCATAATTATAGAGCACATAAATCTCTTTGGATTCAAAAACGCATTGTTTTTGAATCACTTGTAGAGTGCAGAACGGATCGGTGTGATGCACGACTTTTTGGACAGATTCTACTCGAGCTGCGGTTTGAGCTAATATTTGACCATCCTGACTCTGTGGAGATTGCTCACTCTCATTTTGAATAGTGGTGACGATTTTTTTGCGCTCAGCCAGAGGTGTGGAGATCCCTCCAAAAGTGAGATTCCATAACACCTTAATCTGTTTCCAAATCCGACAAATCCGCCATTCAGTCTTTGGATAAGGCACAACCTCCCAACAAAAAGGATCAATGGTCGAAATGGCGTCCTTTCCATAAATCATATAATCGGTTATCCCTTGACTTTTCCAAACGCGGACCACTTTGTCAATCAAGCCTTGCGCATCAGCGTAATCTTGCGGGGTCCACTGAGGGAATTGTTCACACGGTCCAGGTAATTGTATTTGAACAGACCCTCTAGCTAAGGATTTTTCGGGAACGACTAATTGCACATCATGCTCCCGACAAATAAACAATCCTTTGTCTCTTTTCAGCTCCGCATGACCGAAACCCATCGTTAACGATGAACATAAACCAATCAACCGAGTGGGATATAAAAAACTCATTTATGACTCCAATTCTTTTTTAAAACGTTGTTGTAAAGAGGGACTAATGTGCAGGTGTGCGCTAAAGTCATGGTAGCTTTTAAGCTCCTTCTTTAGGTCCTTCAGCTCACTTTTTTTGCGCTTTACAGCGCGTATTAATAGATTTTTTGGCGTATGCTCTAAATCAATAAACTCCAATACTTGCGTCTGGTATCCTAAAATATCTAAGAGCTGCGCGCGCGCTGCATCCGTGACGAGTGCAGTAAACCGCTCTTTTAAGATGCCGTGTTTTAGTAAAGGCTCCAGCGCAGTACAATGCACCTGCTTAAAGAGCTCATGCTGGCAACAGGGTACGCATAAAACCACTTCTGATCCCCAATGGATCGCCTTTTCTAAAGCGGCGTCTGTTGCGGTATCACAAGCATGCAGGCTTACAACCATATCGATGTGCTCAGCTGTTTCGTAGTGGTTGATATCCCCTAAAGAGAAGTGAAGATCGCTATAGTTTAACTCTAAAGCCAGTGCGTTGCACGCTTCGATTACCTCTTGTTTTAAATCAAGTCCATTGAGCTTTAAATCATAGCCCAACATGTTTTTCATGTAGTGGTAAAGGGCAAATGAGAGATAGGCTTTTCCGCAGCCAAAGTCGACGATGTGCACCTTGCGACTGGTATCTAGGTAAGGGATCACATCTGCAATCAATTCCAGGAAGCGATTAATTTGTTTGAATTTATCGCTTTTTTTAGCGTACACCTTTCCTTCTGGACTCATGATTCCTAGCGCGACCAGAAAAGGGACGGCTGTCCCTTCAGGAAGGATATACTGCTTCTGGCGATTATGAATGGGTAAGCTGGATGATTTTGCTTTCGTAGGGGGCTTCTTGAGAATCGTAGGTTGGCCTTTTTTATTCACCAGAATCTGATAATCGGCTGTCTCGGTGCAGATCAAAAGCTGTTTATAATGCGCTGCTAATTCGCTGATTTTCTGTTGGCATTCATGAGGAGAGGCATTTTGATGAAAGGTCTGCTTATTGCGGTAGCAAGTGATCTGATACATGCGTTTGCCCTGGATTGCAATCGGGCGAATCGCAATTTTTTGATCGCTACCAGCAAGGCGTGGAGCGCTTATCGTGCATGTGATCAGAGATTCGGATAAAAAAGTCTCTTGAAGAATCGTTTCTAATTTCATATAAAAAACTAAAATATTGTTTTTAATAAGCCGAAAGCTTCCAAATGCGAAGCATTTTTGGAGCAGCCAAGTAACCGGTTACCAATATCGATGAGAAGCTGGATTTATGCTTGAATTATAACCTACGACTTCCCCGCAAAACTTGCGTTCACAATCGGTTTTGGGAGCTGGAAGACGACGTCTTCATTGGTGTACACAACGTCCTCGACTTCAACCACGCCTAACTCAATCAAGCGCTGGATGCAGCGCTGCACAATAACCTCAGGAGTAGATGCACCGGCGGTTAAACCGATGGTCTTGACGCCTACCATCCATTGTGGATCGATTTCAGATTCATTGTTAATCAGGTATGAAGCAATGCCGCGACGAGAGGCCACTTCACGCAATCGATTGGAATTCGAACTTTGTGGATCGCCCACCACCAATACGAGATCGGTCTGACTGGTGATCTCGCGCAAGCCCATTTGGCGATTTGTAGTGGCATAACAGATTGAAGAGCTTGGCAGTGTCTCAATATGCGGATATTTTACGATTAGGGCGTCTGTAATCTCTTTAACATCGTCTAAGCTTAAAGTCGTTTGCGTAATATAAAAAAGCTTTTCGTCTTTTTGGAATGTAAGCGTCTTCACATCTTCGGATGATTCCACAATCGTGGTCACATCTGGAGCCTCTCCTGCTGTCCCAACAACCTCTACGTGGTTCCGATGTCCAATTAGAATGATTTGGTATCCCTGAGCAGCAAAGCGCTTTACAGCCGAGTGCACGCGCGTTACCAACCCACATGTTGCATCAATTTCAATCAGAGAACGTTGCTTTGCCTCTTCACGCACCGTCGGGGAGACTCCATGAGCGGAGTAAATGAGGCGCGCTCCAACAGGCACCTCGTTAACCTCTTCGATAAAAATAGCGCCCTTTGCTTTGAGTCCATCCACAACATATTTGTTATGCACAATTTCATGTTTGACATAAATCGGCGCACCCCAAATCGTCAACGCTTTTTCCACTGTTTCAATCGCACGCTCAACGCCTGCACAAAATCCACGAGGTTTGGATAATAGTAATTTCATTTTAACCTATAGCCTATAGTAATAAATCGTGTGAAAAGCAAGAGTATAGAGGTTATTAGCGTATCTCTCAAGATAATTTAACTCATAACCTTTACTTTTTCCTGGCTATACACCATCATTTTTAAGGCGGCTACTAAACATAAAAGCGCGCTGATGGCGATTACTGTCAAAGAACCAAATTGGGCCAAGCAAAAAGCTCCTATAGAGGGAATAAAGATTCCTCTGACTCCGATTGCGATGACATTTACTGTACTATAAGGTGAACTGTCTTCATTTTTAGCGAAAATAGGGCCAGACATATTCCAACTCAGCTCATTGCCCGCTTGCATTAATCCATAGATCAAATAGGCTATATAGAGCCAAAGAATCTCCGCTTGAGCTGTGACTAATAACGCCATAAATAGAACGGCTAATCCGGCAATGATGGATCCAAAATAGAAGAAATTAACGCGTTGCAGCCAACGCACCCAAAAAGGAGAGCTAAGCGCAAAGCCGATCCCTTTGCAAAGCGTAATCGCCACTCCCATCTCGGTATAGGATAAATGCAAGCTATCGACAAAGAACACGGGTAGCGTTGGTTGAATAATCATCAACCCGCAGCCAATCCACATAAACCCCATTTGGAACTTTGCAAAATCGGGTCGTCTTTTTAACAACTTCCAGGAATTTATCCATGGACGAATCAAGGAGTGCAAAGAATTTTTAGAGGCGCTTGTAGGAGGCACCTTGTGTAAGAATACTAAAATTCTACGCTGCCAAAAAAATGCGCTTAACCCAAACAAGGCAGCGATCGGAAACATCCATCTCCACGCCTGAAACCACTCGTCTAGCATCCACCCTAGTAAAAATGGCAGTAGGCCTCCGCCTAAATAGCCAAAGGCCTGTGCGTAAGAAAAGACCTTGTCTCTAACAGGAGGCGATAAGCGCTGATTGAGTAGCTCCATCCAGGCTGGCATCATCCCCATTTGCAAAAACATATACACACCAAAACAGGCGATCAAATACCAAGAGGAGTGGACAAACGGCAGCGCTAAAAAGGGAATATAGGCTAACCAGCGCCCACAAAATAGACTCAAGCGCACTCCATTTGATAGGTGTTGGGCTTTAGAGGACCAATAAGAGGAAAGAATAGAAACCAAAGGTTTCAAAGAGATAACCAGCGCCAATTGAAAGGGCGTGGCGTGCAAATCTTTATAGAGAATAAAGGGAATTAAATTGAATAACCCCCAAAATGGAGTATCAAGAACCCGCGTCAATAAATAGGCTAGGGCAGTTTGATTCCAGGTGGAATCGGCCTTCTCGTTTACATGATCCATATTGAGTTTTAAAAAACCTGATGTGATATTATGACGTGATATTATTTTGACTTATAGTCGCATAAGGCTAATTAAAACTAAAGATATTTTGTAACACTTCAGATACCCCTAAAAAATTAAATGCGTTTAATTTTTTATTTGGGAGTCCCAGCCTTAAGCAGCTGATAGAACGCAAATCGATCTGCAAAGAAAGAAGCGAATTCAGATAGCTCCTTTGTCAGAGAATCTTGAACCTCAGCTGGAGGGATTACCAACAATTCCTGTTGTTCCCAGGTAATTGCTTGCCACGCAACTCCTGTATCCAGGCGAATGCGATCTAGATGAATAGCCTCAAATAGCCGACAGGCGCAAAATGCGATCAAAATATCTTTGTCCTGTGAATTCAAGACGACAATAAAGTGCAGAAAAGGCAATGGGGTGTTATTTTCCCCAAGTAGGTCTGTACGCGGTTGTACTCCCCCTTTTTGCAAGACGGCAACGATCTTTTCTTTAATTGCCATTTCATTGATAGCTAGGGGTTGTGAGGGCTGAACAATCTGCAAATACACGCCAATTTCGCTAGATAAATTGAATAGATGGTCTCTCCCTACCCATTGACCACCCTGCAAAGAGGCGATACCTGGAGAGGCATAAATCTGCGAGGAGGCAAGCTCCTTTTTTTCCAGGACTTTAGGCGTTATTTCTTTTGGTGGGCTCGTGGGTTTTGGGGATGTCTCTCCATGTTTTGCAGGTACGCCAGTCGTAGTGGGCTTCATGCTTGCGGGCGGAGTATAGGTCATCGGTTTGATAGGTGTGCCCATCTGAGCAGTTAGAGTAGCCCCATAAATTTGGAAGCCAATAGCTAAAGACAACGACATTTTTATAAAAGAACGTGAACGCATAAACTTCCTTTTAAAACTTAAAAATCAAGGTTATCACGGCTTCTTCACAGGCGTGATGGGCTTAGAAGGAGTCGTATCCATGGAACCACTAGTCAACTGAAATGAGTTGATGAAAAAGTCCACCTCTTCTTTTGCATAGCGCTCTGCTTTCGTAACAGAGGAAAGCATATAAAGGGTTTTATCCTTTACAAAAGCTTTTCCATTCACAGTCACTTGGGGGTTTTCTATAGAAAAATCGATTGAGGGATAGCCCTTATAAACACCCGTTTTCTTTTTAAGAATTTTGCTTTTTTCTGAAGCTTTAGAGAGATCTTGAATCACGCGATTTAACAGATCTTCACTTTTTTCATCAGTTCCCTCTAAGGGAGTGATTAACGTAATCATAAAAACTGTGCCGTCATCCGCTTCGGAAACAAACACATCATACTTTTGATTTTTTTGTGTTTTAGGATCTTTAATGATTTCAGAAGCATGTTGAGGAAGGGATGGAATTAATACTTTAAAGTCTTCATGAGGAGAAGAAAACTCATGCCAATCTTGAAGTTTAAGATCTTTTTTGATTTTTTGAGCTGATGAAAAAGGCATTTCAGGTGCTCCCTCCTCCATCACTAGCACTCCAATAACACCCGCTAATAATACAGCACCCGCACCGGCAATAAGCCAAATCTTAGACATACGTCTCCTAATGATTGTTCACTTAGGCGTTGGAAACCCCAATACCCAGAACTTCCTTTTTATATAAAATTTTATCAATTGGTACAATATAAAAAAGAAAATGTTGCGAGATGCAGGATGCAAGCTATTGGGGAGTCTCAGGCACAGATTGCTAGGGGCACGCTGATAGGGGCGGCAGGTGTGCGAAGCAGGATGCACGTTGATAGGGGCGGCAGGTGTGCGAAGCAGGATGCACGCTGATAGAGGCGGCAGGTGTGCGAAGCAGGATGCACGCTGATAGAGGCGGCAGGTGTGCGAAGCAGGATGCATGCAAATTGGGGTCAGGCATGCATAAAACCGCAATCATGCATGCCTGACCCCAATTTGCATGCATCCTGCTTCGCACACCTGCCGCCCCTATCAGCGTGCATCCTGCTTCGCACACCTGCCGCCTCTATCAGCTTGCCCCTAGCAATCCGTGCCTGAGACTCCCCAATAGCGTGCTTTTTCCAATCCGCGCCTGACCCCTATTTGCTTACAGGTGGAAACATACACTTTTGCTAAATAATTTTACTTTCTATTGCTCTTTTTCTTGACAAAACAAAACCAAATCCATTCAATAGGTCTAAAAAATCTTCAACAACTTTAGATGCATAACACAAATGGCAAGACCTCTTCGATCTCATATTACTTCTGCATTTTATCACGTCATGTTAAGGGGAAACAACGGTCTTCAAATTTTTGGAAGTGATCATGATCGACTTAAGATGTGTTCTCTTCTCAAAGAAGGGATTCAACGTTTTGGTCATTCCATACATGGCTTTTGTTTCATGTCTAATCACATTCATCTAATCGTTCAAACTTCTGATATTCCACTATCCATAGTGATTAAACATCTTGCTGCAGGATATGCTCAATACATGAACAATAAATATGATAGAATTGGGCATCTGTTTCAAGGCAGATTTAAATCTATCCTCATCAATGAAGAGGGTTACATTAACGAACTCATACGCTATGTTCATCTCAATCCTGTTCGCGCTGGAATCGTTACATGGCCTGAAAATTACCATTGGAGCAGTCATAGAACCTACATAGGAATAAAAGACACTCCTTGGATCTCACAAGAATGGATTTTACAAAAACTCCATCCTGACATCCCTGTTGCAAGAAAGCTATTTGACGAATTTGTCAAAAAAGGCATTGGCGTAGAGGTTAGCGAGGAATTTAAAATAGCGATTAACCAGGGCTTGCAGCTTAAAGCAAAAAAAGCTTCAGAAGAAGATTTTGGCCCCATTCTACAAAAACAAGAAGTTCAGAACATCTTTTCCTTAGAGGAAATTATTACGGCTGTCTCTAACGTCTTAGGTCTTACCTTGTCAGAAATAAAGTCTTCCAGTACCCGTATCCATATCACAGCCAGAGGCATTACAGCTTTAATGGTAAAAAAATCCCCTCAACTAACGCTGCAAAGCCTAGCTATCTTTTTGAATAAAGATCAAAGTGTACTCAGTCGAGCAGCTTTAAGTTTAGAGCTAAAAATGGATACTGATGTGGAGTTAGCAAAACTGATCAATCGAATTAATGATCATTTAGTTTGTAGTTTGAAGCCCTGTATTCCCATCTGCACCTAAATAGCTCTAGAAATAAATGGGAGTCAGGCACGGATTGCTAGGGGCACGCAAATTGGGGGCGACAGGGTGTGCGAAGCAGGATGCACGCTGATAGGGGCGGCAGGTGTGCGAAGCAGGATGCACGCAAATTGGGGTCAGGCATGCATAAAACCGCAATCATGCATGCCTGACCCCAATTTGCGTGCATCCTGCTTCGCACACCTGCCGCCCCTATCAGCGTGCATCCTGCTTCGCACACCCTGCCGCCTCTATCAGCGTGCATCCTGCTTCGCACACCCTGTCGCCCCCAATAGCTTGCTTTTCCCAATCCGTGCCTGACTCCCATTTATTTCTAGAGCTATTTAGGTGCGGATGGGAATACAACGGTGAACTGGGCAGGTCCAGGTCTTGTAGCTGGAGCATAGACTACTTGGATGGGAACTTCTTGGTGGTTAGTGACGATCAGCCAGCCAGTTTCTGTTTTTTTAATGTCTTCGATCACTTCTCCTGACTGCACGGTGTCCCCTAACTGCTTGTCGTTCAGAATGGCTTTTAGTTCAGCAACGTTTTGCCAAAGAGGTGGAAGCGCAGCAGAGGCCATGCCATTTAATGTCATTAACGCAACGGCCAAAAATAATACTTTTTTCATCGATGACTCCTATTTATGGGTACTTAAGGAACATTTGTATGCCTTCCATTTGTCTTGCAATTCTCGGTAATTGATTTTACCTGAGCCTTGCAGTGGAAGCGAAGGCACGTAGTAGACATGCGAAACTTTCAATAAATTGCTGAAACCGGATGCGAGTAACTGCGTATTCACCTCTTCTGCGGTGACCTTCGCTGGAGTGCATAGAATGAGCTGCGTTTTTTCACCGGACGCCTCATCGCCAATCACAGCTAATGATGTACGTGCATCTGAGGCTAGCTTGCCGTTTTTCTTAAGGGTATCTTCTAATACTTTTTCGATGGAAGGTAGACTAACCATTTCTCCACCTACCTTGACGAAGCGTTTTAAACGCCCCGACAGCGTCAAAAAGCCCTCTTTATCTAAGAATCCAATATCGCCTGTATTGTACCATTGCTTACCGCTGAGCGAAACAAAAGGCGACGAGACTTCAGGGTTAATGTAACCGGTAAAGATACTCTCCCCTTTGCAGAGAATTAGCCCCTCTTCATCGGCAGCTAGCGGAGCTAAAGTCTCACGATTGACGATACAGATGTCAACCCCCGGTACGGGTCGGCCAACGCCTTTTCTTTTTTCCGTTAAGCGGTTGGCTGTAACCACCGGTGAACACTCTGTGATGCCATAGCCCTCTATCAACAGATCTCTTTTCTTAAATTTGTCGAGCAAACTTAGCAGTTCCGGAGGCGCCGATTCCGCCCCAATCACGCAAAAACGCATCGTCTTTAACTCGTTCTCTGTCGCCGCCTTAAAGATCCCCACTAGAAAAGTCGGAGCACTCACAATAATCGTGATGCTCCATTTTTTTATGCCTCGCGCTAAACGCTGTCCATCTGTAGGGTCTGGGGAATAGACAAATCTCACCCCAGATACAAAACTAAGCATACTCATCAAAAAGCCGAAGGAGTGAAAGGGTGGCAAAAACTCATACGCGACATCGTTTGAATAGAACTCAAACTGCTTTAAACAGCCTTCCATGTTCCTTAAAAGATTGCGATGCGATAGGGGTACACCCTTAGGCAAATTTTCACTTCCACTGGTAAATAGAAGAACGGCAGAACTTTCTAGTCCGATTAGCTCTGGTGAAAATAGAGTCATCAATTTTTTGACTGGATACTTAGATCTGAAAAACGCTTTTGCTTTATCCCAATAGCTGACAGTATCTCGTACATTTTCTAATAAGATGATTAGATCTTCAATTCCTTCTAAGTTAGCGTTTTCTAATCGATCTAGAAACTGCCATGAAGATAAAACAACCTGTAAGCCTGAGAGTTCACGCACTGCTTTTAGGTGACGCGGACCAATGGTCCAATTAATCATCAGCGGCACTTTACCAGCTAGCTGACAAGCCACAATCACAACCGTTGTCGTCACACTTGCTGGCAATAAAATCCCAATGTATTTTCCTGGATAGCTGCGCATGATATCGGCTAACAACAATACCCTTAACCGCAATTGAGAGTATGTAAAGATCCCTGCATTGACATCTGCGCAGGCAATCAAATGCCCTGCTCGATTACAGTGATTCAAAAACACCTCAGGAATGGAGTCTCCGGAAAACTCCCCTAGTTTCACTTTTGCAACCGGTTTATTCCAATTAGATAAATCAAAGACAGGTTCTTCTTGGATAGAGGTGTGCGTCATTTTTCCAGTCGCAGCTAGTAAGACCTTACCCACGGTGGTCATTTCTTCAATGGGCACTTTTGTCACATTGAGCTCTTGATAAAGGAAGCTGACCAGCTCTGCGATATCCAATGAGTCCAAACCTAATTCAGCAGAAAGCTTTTTCTCAGGAGTTAGAGCTGAGGGCTCTAGCTTGGTCAATTCAGCTAATTTTCTAATAACGGATTCACGGATCTGAGGTGGAATACTTTCAAGGAGTTCTGGAGATACAACATCCTCTGTCAGAGGGACCTCTTTAACCTCAGAAAGTTTAGCGAGCTCCTTCTCTTTACCCCAAAAATGATAGGGAACTAAAACCAGCGAGTCGCCAGGGTAGGCTTCTTGAGTCTTTCTCATTCCATCGGGGCGATTAAACCAGTTTTCGAGTGATTGGTTTAACTCAAGACGCGATTTTTTCGCATCGAATAAATCTGGAGATGGACGCTCTAAGTCGACAATCACATGACGACGTGGAGTAAAGAAAATTAAATTCTCCAAAAGTGTTTTCATAGAGAGGATTAATCTATCTCTTAAACTCATTGTCTTGGAGTAATAGTTAGAAAAACGACTCCCCCATAGCCCCTTGATGCGGATCAGAACAATGTTGGCATCCGGAACACTTTCGATAATGCGTTGCACACCAGATGCGCCTGCAATCCGCTCGTATCCAGTCGCCTTCATGATTCCCGCAGGATAAATCACAAAGCTCTCACCTTGTTTTAACCCATCAATGACGGATTGAATCGCTTCCTCAGTCTTATGGCGCTTATAACTATTACCAGATATGCTAAAACGCGGGACGGGAATCCCGTTCAAAAAAGAAAATAGGCGGGAGATACCGGGCTTATACCAATAGTAGGCTGAGATCGTGAAACGCACCTGATAAAATGGCCATAAAAGACTATAAAGTATCGCGGGATCGATCAAAAGAGTGGAATGGTTACAAAGAAACAGAGTTCCTCGATTGGGATTTACAGGCGTCATGATCTCTTTGCTTAGCTCATTAACGCGAATGCGATAGCGTAAGTTTAACGCTACCTTAACAAAATATACTAAAAAGAGATTAATCCATTTCTTCATGATGAGTTGACCCTTATTCTGAATTATCCTTCAGTTTGAGGGGAAAGTTTTTTTTTGTCTCCTATTTTTATCTCTTCGTTCAATTTTAGACCTGAATCCCTCATTAACCTTTTACTTGTGCTCCTGATACAAGTATGTTAATCTCGGGGTTGGTACTGCATTCGACTATTGATTTAATTTCGTACGGCCTTCTGTCGCCGCATTCGCGGCTGGTTCCTTTTTGAATTCAACCCCAGGTTTACACCTGGGGCTACACGCCATCACCGCTATCGCGGTTTGAATAGTATAAAAGTAGAAATTGATTAACTATAAAAGCCGCGAATGCGGCAACAGCATATAGCCCCAGGTGTAAACCTGGGGTTGAATTCAAACAGGAACTAGCCGCGAATGCGGCGACAGAAGGCCGAACAAAATTAAACCAATGGCTCTGCATTCTTCCACAACAAGGAACTCAAATGCCTCAGAAATTTGTCGGAGATCTATCAAAACACGACCCTCTTCATCACTTTTTATCCCACGATGTTCTCCCTCAAATTAGACAAGATATCCACCATCCTGAATTTTCAGTCTTCAGATTTCACAGCATCAATAACAAAGTCTTCCTATACGAAGAAAAACATACAAAAACCAAAGTTGTCGGTAAATTCTTCAATGATGGACTGCATCAATCAACGAAAAGCTCTGAACGTGCTCAACGTGAATTTCAGAATTTGGTGACATTACGCAACTCCGGTTTTGAGAACCACCCACACCATGTGATTAAGCCTCTAGCATATAATGCGCATATCAATGATCTTCTTGTCGAGGAATATGCTCATGGAGACTCCCTTGCAAGGATTCTTCAATACGCCCTACAGGATGGCAAATACGATCTTCTTTTTCATAAATTACGCAGCCTCGCCTATTTTTTAGCCTCTATGCATAACCGCACTGCCAATGGAACTCAAGTCGATTTCAATAGCGATTGCCTCTATTTTTATCATTTGATTGGACAACTTAAAAAGCTGAGAGGGTTATCTTCACATGACGTGAACCTATTCTCAAATCTGTGTGAAGAGTGGAGGAATAAATCCCATATGTGGGAAGATCAACAGGTTCTTGTTCATGGGGATGCCACACCGCCTAATTTCATTTTTGGAGAGGGAAATAACGTCACAGCTATTGACTTAGAACGGATGAAATATGCTGACCGCGTCTTTGACCTCGGCCGCATCGTTGGAGAACTTCAACACTACTTCCTAAATGTGAAAAAAAACAAATCGGCAGCAGAACCATTTATCGGGCACTTTTTATGGGAATACTCCAGACATTTCCCTAACCATGCAGAAGCATTCCGATCCATCACCGCACGCATCCCATTCCAAATCGCCATAACCCTCCTACGCATTGCGCGAAATCCATGGATTTCCCATGAATATTGCCACCAGTTACTGCGCGAGGCCAAGAAAACATTAGGGTATTCCTGATGGATATTAAAGCTATATTTTTTGATGTCAATGGCACGCTCATCGATATTCTGACTGATGAAGGACTGCCTGATATCTATCGCAAAATTCGGAACTTTTTAGGTTATCAAGGCATTTTCATCCATAAATCTGAATTGCGCAATTTGTATTATCAGATTATGAAAGAACAGAAAACATCTTCCAAAAATACCATGCCAGAATATGATGCAACGGGCATTTGGAGAAGAATCATTGAGTTAAAACAAACGGATTTCACCCGCAGTTTACCTCCCGCAACTTTAGAAGCGTTGCCTTTTTTGCTCGCGCAAATGCATCGAGCCTTCTCTCTATGCCGTAAGCTTCAGGTCTATCCCGATGTGTATGCAGTTCTAGATAAACTATACACGATGTATCCCTTGGCGCTGATTTCCGATGCCCAATCCGCGTATGCAAAACCTGAATTAAATAGATGCGGGCTACTTAAGTATTTTAATCCTATCATCATTTCCGGTGATTATGGATACCGCAAGCCAGATCCCCGTTTATTTAAAATGGCTCTCGATCATCATCAATTGGATCCCAAAAATGTCATTTTTGTGGGCAATGATATGTATAACGATGTGTATGGAGCTAAGAAACTTGGAATGCGGTCCATTTTTTTTGCATCCAATCAAGGGGATCACAATGTGCACGATGGTGTGCAACCGGACTACATTATTAGACAGTTTTCAGAACTTCTCACTGCCATTGAGTTCTTAAAAAACACAAATTATGAGAGCAATGGCGCGTAATTTTTTGTAGCTAACTTTTTTTTAAATGACAAAAATAAAAAATTGTATATAACAACGTATGGCTATTGGTTTAATTTCGTGCAATCTTCTGTCGCCGCTATCGCGGCTTTGTTTTTGTATTGACTTTCCACAGGTGTTAACCCAATGTCGTCAAAATAAAAAAAGATCATTACAGGCCCGGATGGGCCGGCAGCTGTAAGCCCACTGTGAGCGATTAGCGAACTGTGGGTAAAGACAAAAGAAACTTGAGTCGCGGAGCGACGACATTCGCACAATCGATTATAAATCAGAGCTACTTGGATAACAACACAATAAGGACAGTATGTTAGATTCCCGCATATTTGGTGATTACAACACGATCAAACAGGTTGGACAAGGATCCCTTGGCACGGTTTACCTTTCTGAACATCGCTTCATGAAAAAGCAATACATGCTAAAAGTATTGGCTGATGAGCTTTCCACGGATCGCGCTTTTATTCAGCGGATGGAAGAGGAAGTTGCTGTTTTAGCCGCTTTAGATCACCCAAATATTGTTAAAATCCATAACATTTCTTTTGCGCAGGGCCACTATTTTTTAGTGACTGACTGCATTGTGGATGAGCTGGGAGAGACGACGAATCTGATTCAATACTTATTAGCGCAAAAAGAACCACTCAGTCAAAAAGCTATTTATCACATTCTGTATCAACTAGCTGAGGCCCTAAAATACGCGCATCAAAAAAAACTAGGGGGGAAAGCTGTTCCACATCGTGGAATCAAACTCAACAATATTTTGATCGGAAAGAACCTAGGAGACTATCCTGAAGTATATCTTTCGGATTATGGCCTCTCTCGTATTATTGGGACCTCCACTGTCTTGACGCGTACCTATTATCGCGTGGCGGAAGCTTTGGGTATGGGATCGATGATACCTACCTCCAAAACCGTTCAAGAGCGCTATCCCACAACTCCATTCGACTCGAGTAAACTCACTTCTTTACATCTCTCTTTCTTACAAAATTATGCATTTTTGGCTCCTGAACAAAAAAGAGAAGATCAGCAACAATTCGTCGACATCAAAGCAGATATCTACGCCTTCGGAGTGCTCGCCTACTTCCTTCTCATGCAAGAATTTCCAGAGGGTTATTTTGAGATGCCTTCTGAACGTCTACTTGAATCAGATTGGAATTGGGATGAATTGATCCAATCCTGTTTAAATACAAACGCCCTTAAGCGTCCGGATGCGGACCAACTTCTTGCTCTTCTCGACTCGATTTCCAATCCCTCGCACAAAAAGCAAAAAGCGGTCTCAGAAGCTATCAGTCATAGCTTTCAATCAGAACCTAAAGAAATAAAAGAAACGCCTGCGATGGAACAGCCCTCTTTTTTAACTCTGCAAAGGACATCCCCAAAAGAAACTGTAGAACTCGTTGCGGCACATGCGCCTCAGCAACTTTCCTCCCATTCAGGGAATCAAGCTGTGGCATTGAAGCCTGTGATACGCGTAGCTGAGATCGAACGTCCGCAAACAGATCTCGATCCGGCATCCGTTTTTCAAATCGATACCACAGTCAAATACTATACTCCTGAGCTGCGTGAAGCAAAAAACATGCAGCCTATATTAACAGAGATGTCTGTGATCAATGGAGGATTATTTTGGAGAGGCAGCAACGATGGAAACCGTGATGAAATGCCACGCAATGAAGTGAGTCTAGAGAGCTTTGCCATCGACATTCACCCTGTTACAAATGAACAATTTGTACGGTTTTTAGATGCAATGGGCGGTGAAAAAGACACCAACCATCACGACATTATCCGCATGCGAGATTCCCGCATCAAACGCAACGTCGGAAAGGTCAGCATTGAATCGGGATATGCAAAACACCCTGTAGTCGGTGTGACCTGGTATGGGGCTGTAGCCTATGCGAAATGGGTTGGAAAAAGACTCCCCACAGAAGCGGAATGGGAAATTGCGGCTTATGGGGGCCTAGAAAACGCCTTATATCAAACCGGTGACGATATCGAGAAGTCTCAAGCCAATTTCTTTAGTGCAGATACGACACCTGTGATGAGCTATGCGCCAAATGAATCTGGACTCTTTGATATGGCAGGTAACGTTTATGAATGGTGTCAGGACTGGTATGGATACAACTATTATGAAATCTCTATCCAAGAGCCTGAAAACCCCAAAGGCCCCCTGCAAGGCGTATATAGAGTCCTGAGAGGCGGATGCTGGAAGAGCCTTAAGGAAGACCTTCGCTGCTCGAGACGGCACAGGAATAATCCAGGAACTGTCAATGGGACGTATGGTTTCCGTTGTGCTGCGGATGTTCAGTAGCTGTTTAAATACAAAAAAATTAAACGCAGAGGACGCAGAGGGCGCAGAGAAAAGAACAATAGGTTCTAAACTGTTACTTTAAGGGTTCAATAAATTTATAGGATTTTTGATGGCTTCGATACTATTTGTATGCCTAGGAAACATCTGCCGCTCCCCTGCTGCAGAAGGGGTTTTACGCCATTTTTCTAAGAAGCACTCTTTACTTAAAGACATTCACGTAAAAAGTTGCGGGACCAACAATTGCTTTGCCGGGAAACTTCCCGATACACGCATGCAAGAAGCGACTAAAAAACGCGGTATTGTCCTCAACAGTCGAGCCCAACAATTTAAACCGGACTTCCTAGATGAATTCGACTACATCTTGTGTGCCGACCACAGCGTGTTAAACACGCTTTATGCCTATACAACGAATCCGGCTCAAAAAGCGAAGATCCATCTCATCACACACTTCAGCAAAAGCTATCATAACGAA
>Ga0207102_1080_pt1 | contig 17354 bp, 15 predicted proteins | sample Alteio_BWMinHeat_80_FD_153573 | JGI IMG/M metagenome (GOLD analysis project Ga0207102, IMG submission 153573) | Enriched cells from forest soil in Barre Woods Harvard Forest LTER site, Petersham, Massachusetts, United States -... | ecosystem: Environmental > Terrestrial > Soil > Temperate forest >... | reverse complement strand
CGGCGCTAAATCCGGTGTTGGTTGGCGTGAATCGGGTGACATACAGGGTGCTCGGAGTGGTGACCTGCGTCACGTTGCTCGAGGTGCTCCCGTTGAAATTACTGTCACCGCCATAGATCGCCGTGATCGAGTGCGTCCCGACAGCCAGCGTCGTGGTACTGAACGTGGCCGCACCGGCAGTGAGTGTCTGTGTGCCTAATGTGGCGCCGCTGTCCATGAAGGTTACGGCACCCGATGGCGTGCCGTTGCTGCTGCTCACCGTCGCAGTGAATGAGACCGGCTGCCCCATCATGGATGTGTTGGTCCCGCCGCCAAGGACCGTAGCGGTGGGCGACAGGGTGTTCATGTACATACTCCACTTTTCCGACGTGCTCTGCTCCCCACCAAGGACGGAGGGGAAGGTCCCGAAATCTTGTGTTAGGGTGAACCCGTCGCCGGCCGCACCGGCGGTGTAGCTGGGCACATCCGCCGTGCTGTCGGTCTGCCAGGCCAACCAGTAGGTGCCGGGAGCCAGGATCAGCGCATTTGGCGAGCCTGCGCCGACTGCAACAGATATCCAGGCATTGGCCGTTGTGTTGGCAATCGGTCCCGACTGCCAGAGCAGATTCTTGGGGGCGGAGTTGTCGTAGATGGCGAGGCGAAGACTGCCCGCAGCTGTCTGTGAGTAGAAGTTCACGGAAGAGATGGCAGCCGACTGGCCAAGCACCAGGCGCGTACCCTTGATGACGCCTTTCTCGGCGATGCGCACCTTGACTATCTGACCGGGCACCGTGTCGGTGCCGAAATAGATGTAACCGTGGGTCGTGTCAATGATCGAACTTTGCAGATAGATTTCCCCGTACTTGACGGCATCGGCGTTGCTGATGTTCTGGCCGTCGGGGGGATAGGCGCTGGTGCCGAGGGAACCGGGATTGAGCTGAAGGACGCCCTTTTCCACGGGGGTGGCATTGCCTACCCCCAGACTCACCTTGATAACCTTGGCCGGGTGTGTGTGATCGTCGCCGAAATAGATGTAGCCGCTGGCGGGATCGATGACGGCGGTGGATAGTTCGCGCTCGTCCGCGTTGAGGAGCAGAGAGTTGAGGCGTGTGGGAGCGACATCGCCCACGCCCAGTGTCACCTTGATCACCTTGGCCCGACCCTGGCTAGTGTTGTATGTGCCCAGGTAGGCGTAGCCGTTGGCCGTGTCGATACCGGCGCTGCCGAAGGGAGTCTCATCAGAATTAAGTGCTGCCGAGCCGATGCGCTTGAAGTCGCTCCCTGTCCCCAGCTTCACCTTGACCAGGAAAGGGTTGGCCGCGCCGACACCGGAAGCGAAGTAGGCGTAATGATTGAGTGGATTACTGGTGTCGATAATGCCGCGGCGGATACTGGTCTCCCCGGCAGCCAGGGGAATTGACGCCACTTCCGTCGGCAGCGTATCACCCACTCCCAGGGCCACCTTGACGATGCGGGCGGGATTTCCGGAAGGAGTGGCAACGCCGAAATAGGCATAATGCTTGGACGGGTCCGGGTCGGTCGTGTCGATGACGCTGCCAAAGGCGCTGCCTTCCAGGATCGGCGACGTGCTGAACGGCAGCGAGCCGATATATGTGGGCGCGGCACCGCCGGTGTTGAGCCGCACTTTGATGATATGGCCTGGATTGGTACCGCTGGCCGTGGTGCCGAAATAGGCATAGTGCTTCGCCGGATCGGGATCGCTGGTGTCGATGACGCCGCAAAGCAGGTTCATCTCTCCGGCAGCGGCCTGGGGGGTGCTGCTGGGGATCAGCCTGCTGTTCTTCGGCATTTACATGATGAAGGACGAGGTCAAACAGATGCTGCAAGATTATGCCTGGTTCAAAAGCATCCTCGAACAGGCCAGCGGTTCTTATGTCCTCGCGTTCTGTGCCGGCGCCCTGCTGTCGCTGATCACGCAGTCAACGACGGCCGCCGCGCTCATTGCCGTTGCGTTTGCCCATGCCGGAGTATTCAAGGTCGAAGAGACGATGATGATCGTCTTCGGGGGCAACCTGGGCTCGACGTTTTCGCGCATGCTCCTTTCCGCCGGGCTCAAAGGCTCTTCACGGCAGATCGGCCGCTTTCAGGACCTGTTCAAGATCGTCGGCTCGGCGCTTTTTGTCCTGCTGTTCTACATTGAAGTGTACACCGGTGTGCCGCTGATTCGGGCGCTCTGTGCCAGAATCTCCGACCAGCTGGTAACCCAGACTGCTCTCATCAATCTCTTCTGCAACCTGGGACCGGCCATCATCTTCACGCCGCTTTTGGGGCCGGTACAGCGTCTGCTCGACCACTACTGGCCGGCTACCGAGGCGGAGGATTTCGCCAAGCTCAAGTACCTGCATCCCCAGGCCCTGCGCGATCCGGAATCGGCGCTCGATCTCATCGAGAAAGAGCAAACCCGCCTCCTCGCGCGCCTCCCGGACTATGCCAACGTGCTCCGCAAACCGGAACCCGGCAGCCGCCGTACCGATCAGCGGGCGCTCCATCAGGCTTTTCTTGTGCTCTACAAGGAAGTGCAATCGTACTGCACCGGTCTGGTACACCTGCACCTGTCGGCCACAACTTCGGAGCGGCTCACCAACGTCCACGACCGCCACGGAGTTATCGGCTCCCTCGAAGAGACAGTCCACGCACTCGTGACCAGCGTCGAACAGACCCCGCCATCGGCGCAGCTCGCTTCATTGGTGAGCAACATGACCGAGGCGCTTGATTTTCTTCTCGCGACCGCGGGAGAGGCAGCCGTGACGCTGGAACGCGAAGAAGCGGACATGATGGCGACTCTCTGTGCCGATCGCGGCGACTTGCTGGGCAAGATTCGCACCCTATATCTATCGGCCGACCAGGGACTGCAACCGAGCGACAAGGCGCTGCTGCTCAGTCTGACGACGCAATTCGACCGGATCGTGTGGCTGGTGCGGCGGCTGGCGGAGTTGCTGCAACAAAATCAGCGGTTCCGGCCGTGAGATCTAGTGTCTGTCAGATCAGTCTCCCCTCGCCTCGGTACTCCGGGAAGAGAGGGGGTGGCGATCGAGCATGGGAAAGCCGAGCGGGCCTTCGGTGGTGCCGTAGGCTTTGTGGAAGGTGTTCATGGGGTAGTAGAAAGGAAGGCGGTGGGGTTGGTGGAAGGGAGTCGGGCCGCCGAGAGCCTGTCCGAAAAGCCCCTGACAAGGGGCGACGGAATAAAGCCCCGGATGAGTCTTCGAATCCGGGGTTGGGCCCGGCAACCCCAACATCATGAGCCCGCGAATGCGGGCGGCGGAACATGCACGTTTTCCGCCGCCCCCATTCGGGGGCTGATGGCTGGTGTGGGATGCCGATGGTTCCCCACGGTTCGCGGACTCACCGTGGGCTTTATTCCGTCACCCCTACCGGGGTTCAGGAGGGTTGCTTTTGTCAGCGGGCGGGAATAGGATGGCGGGGAGTGGGAGATGGTGCCGGTGCCTTGGATATGGTGCCGACTCTGGTTAGTGTACTTACCCTTTGCGGGGGCGGAGGACCCGAAATGCTCATTCGTGTTACAGGGCTTGCGGAGGTCACCCTTGATGAGGATGGAAGCCCCGTGAGAGCAGCTTCGATCATTCGTGAACTGGATGGCACCGAGTCCGATAGTGTCTGTGGCGACTACCTTGACATTGACCTCGCCGATCTCGGCATCACGGGCGGCACAGTCAAACTCACTTACGACAGCAACGCGAGCCGATTCCTGGTGAGCACTGAGTACGCCTCGCCGGACAGTCTCGACCCGACGCGACTCGAGCGTCTGGTAAGATATACTCAAGCTCAGTGGAGCGACGGCATTGGCGAAAGTTGCTTTGACGACCTTGCCAGCCGGCTGCGGATTAGGATTAATCTTCACCCATCAGGCCAGGACAAACACCTGCGAATAGAGCAAGTCGATGATGGCAAGAAACTCAGCAAGCCAACCGGCATCGCGAAGGCGGCACGGGAAGGTGACATCGTGGCGCTGCGTCAGCTCATAAGGGCTGGCGTAGACCTCAATGCCCGGCTACAAGGGTACACCCCCCTTCACCTGGCCATTTCGGATGGGCAGGCAGAGGCAGCTTTGGAGTTGATCGGCTGTGGTGCGGACCTCAATGCCCTGGACCCCTCAGGGTATGATGCGCTAATGCAGACGGCTGTGTGCCGTCATATAACCGACCTGGATGCCGCACGGGTAGCAAGGGCACTCCTCGAGCGCGGGGTATCGGTGTATGGACCGAATGGACCCGACGGGAACCCCGAATACGGCGAGCACACCCCGCTCGACATGGCTATACACCGCAAAAAAACGATGCTGGCGAGTGTGCTGAGGGAGTTTGGCGCGGTCAAGTAGCTAAAGAGGATCACCAACAGGGTGGCACGGTCCGGCGTTCAAAACCCACTTCCACACGTATTGTAAGTCCCACTATAACTTTTCAACGCCCCGATCACCTTCTCCAGCACCAACACATCCTGAACGCAATGCTCCACGATGTAGCCCATCGCCTTGGTATTGCTGTCCAGGGCGGCCTTGAGCCATTTGTCGGCTCGACGTCGGTCTTGCTGTTGATGTCCAGGTGGTTGCGAGAAAAGGTGACATTCTCGATTTCCAAGCCGTTGGAGTAACCGAGGGCATGCAGAGTATCCTTGCCGAACTTTATCGTTCGGCGGTTTCGGTTCGGTTGTCCGCTTGATCGTGTCGTCTCAACGGGCTATCCTGATACTTACTGAGGGAGACCGGGCATGAGGCAGTTCAAGTGGATCGAATGGAATCTGGAGAAGATCGACGCTCATGGTCTCTCGGCAGAGGAGGTCGAGGCCGCCTTTGAGCGTATCATCAGCCTCGAGGAACGGCGCGATGGTTCCTACCGGATGTTGGCCGAGGTGCCGTCCGGTCGTCGTATCTGGGTCGTCTGGCGGTACGACCGGGACACCGACGAGATTCCCGACGTGTTCGGGGAGGTTGAGGACGCGCCGATTTTTGTCGTCACCGCATATTGAGAGGGTTCCCATGCCAACACCACAGCCCGACACCCGGAGCGAGCGCCGCAAGGCTTTGGATGAGCAACTGGCCGCCGAGCCTCAGTTACCGGTTCCGGGCGCCGTGCCCGGCGAGTTCCCGCGTCCTCTCGAGATGCACCTGCGCCCGCCGCGGCGTCCCGTGGCCGTCGTCGGGATTGTTGAGAATGGCGTCATCCGTCTGCTGGACGCAGGGGTGAAATTCCCGGAGCAGTCGCGCGTCATCGTTGTTGCTTCGGACCCCGGTTGACCACGGGCCCGGATGGGGGTAAACAAGGCCGTACGGGATTTATGGAGGAAAAGAGACGGCCATGATATTCGGCGAGCGCACCGGCCGGGAGGAATGGGACGACGCTGCGGAGAGGTCATGAACCAAGGCGACGGCGGCGCAACCTCACTCCTTCTTCTCCCCCACCCGTTCGCGGATGTTGGTCATCATCTGGTTGAAGCAGTCAGCCAGCTTGCCTAGCTCATCTTCGCGGTTCAGTTCAACGCGGGTGTACCAATCCCCGCCACCAACCCGGCGGGCCGCGTCGCTCAAGGCAGTGACGGCACGCATCAGGTCGGCGGCCAGCAGGTAGCACCAGATCAGGACGACCACGACCGCCGCCAGCGTGACGATCAGGATCAGCGTTTTGAGGAACGCCGTCGTATCGCTTAACTCCGTGCCGGCTTCATTCGCCTCTTTCATTTTGCGGCGTGAGGTCTCGGTCGCCAGATCTGTCAAGGTGCGTATGTGCTCCTTGAACGGCGTGATGCGTTTGTTGGCTTCCTCGGGGCGTTGGATGCTCTTGTTGTCAATGCCTTCAAAGACCCCTTCCATTGCTTTCTTGTACTCCTTGGCGGCCTCGTCCCACGATTGAGCAGCCTTGTGATCGTCCTCCCTGGTCACGGCATCGCCAAAGTCCTTGATGTGCCCCGTGAGTTCATTGAAGGCTTTCTGCCAGCGCCCCCTGTAGGTCTTGTACTCCTCGGCATTCCCCATGTTCAGGAAAACATCTTTTTCGAAGCGGCGGCATTGCAGAGTGGCCTCGGCAACTTCCGCCGCAATGTCGGCCTGCCGCACGGAGGTGTCGAGCAATGCCCGGCTCTTGCTGGCGGCAATGGAAATCGACCAGTTGGCGAAAACGGAGACGGCGCCGAGTGCGAGGCAGATGAATCCCAGATTCAGGTACAGTTTCGCTCGCAAAGATAGACGTGCAAGTAGGCCGGGTAGCATGTCAGTGATCTCTCAACAAGAATGATTTTCAGAAAACCCGCCGTAGCAACAGGAGCGTCAGATCGTCCTGCAAATCGGTGCTGCCGATGAATCGTTGCACGGTAAGGCGTGCTGTCTCCGCGCACGCCGGCAGGGGCGCCTGCGTTTGCGTTCCGCCCATCAGTAACTTTAACCTGTCCAGTCCAAACATCTGTCTGGTTCCGGGTGCGGCCGCTTCAGTGTAGCCGTCGCTAAACATTATCAATGTCTCGCCGTGGCCCAGGGTGAGATGCACGTCGCGCGCTCCGGGATCTCCCTCGAAACCACCGAGCAGGCGGCCGACGGTCATTTCCAGCTCGACAACCTGGTTGTCGGCACGGCGCAGCAACGGCCGAGGGTGCCCGCCGGAGGCAAGCGTTGTCGCGCCGGTGCGGGGATCGTAGAGGCCGAGGACCAGCGTCACGAACATCGAGGAAGGGTTATTGAGAGTCAGCGCGTCGTTGAGCCTGGCCAGCGTTTCTGACGGGCTGCCCGTGACGGTGCTCAGATGCCGGACGAAGGTCTGCACCTTCACCATGAACATCACGGCGGGGATGCCCTTGTCGGAGACATCGCCGACCAGAAACGCCAGCCGGCCATCGGGGAGCGGGAAGAAGTCATAGAGATCGCCCGACACTTCCTTCGCCGGATGGATGCTGGCGAAGATCTCGTAGGCGCTTCCAGGCGGCGGGGCAAAATCGGTCGGCAGGAAGCCGAGCTGAATCTCCCGGCCCACCGCTAGCTCGCGGCGCAGCGTCTCCTCGCGCGTCCGGACAACGTTCAGCTCGACGTTTTCGAGAACGACGGCGGCCATCAGGCTCAGGGTCGTCAGCAAACGGAGGTCTTCACCATTGAATGCCCTGCCCGGTTGCAAGCAGTCGAGCTGGATTGCGCCGAGCGCTTTGCCTTCGTGGCCGAGGAGCGGAACACAGAGCAGCGATTTCGTCTCCACAGCCGCCAGGCTGCTGCTGGAGTCGAAACGCTGATCGCCGTGAATATCTTCGCTCAGAATGCCCCGGCCCGCCTCGATGGCCTTGCGGATGACCGTGCGGCTGAAAGTAAAGTCCGCATCGCCCCGCCGGCGGACGCGCTGACCCTTGACGATGAGCTGGTTCCCCTCACAAAGCACCACCAGGCCGCGGTCCGCCAGTGGAAACAGGTCCAGCAAGTTTTGCAACAGCATATCCAGAAGTGGATCGCGTTCGAGCGTCTGCCCGAGTTGCTGAGCGAGCAGCAGGACCGTTTGCAGTTTCTTTTCCGGGTTCTCGGCGAACAGTGCCGGGTTCGATGCCCGGGCATCGACCTGCTCGAGGATGTTCGCCTGGCTGCCAGCTTCCACCTGAGAATCGGGCATCTGGTGGGACGGATTGTCAATCCGTCCTACCGTTGGCTGCTGAAAGGCGAGCACGCAATCGCTGATCGTCAATTCATCGCCGTCCTGCAACTGCCTGCTGCCGGCGACGCGCTCGCCGTTGACAAAAGTCCCGTTGGCGCTGCCGAGGTCTTCAATGAAATAGACCCCCTCCGCGCGCAGCACTTGGGCGTGCCGCCGGCTGACCGCATTGGAGGCAAGCGGTATGTGCGCATCCGGATTGCGACTGATGAGGGAGCAGTCGCGGTCCAGGGAGAAGATCCGCCCGGCATTGGGACCCTGCAAAATCACGAGATTGGCCATGGCAACATTGTATTAGGGCGTGCCAGCCAGGTACAATCCGGTTCAGCAGCACCATGAATGAGGAGCTTCCTTGACCGATCATCTAGCGCTAACACTGAGAAGCACCCAGGCCGACGTCGAACGGCTTGGCCAGGAGTTTGACCGGTTTGCGGAGCAGCACGCCCTGTCGCCGCAGGCGTACTATGCCATGAATCTCGCGCTGGAGGAGATCGTCATGAACGTCGTCTCGCACGGCTACCAAGACGGCGACGACCGGCTCATCACGGTCGAGGTCGCGATTACTCCCGGCGAAGTGACGGCACGGGTGGAAGACGAGGCGCCAGCTTTCGATCCCCTGCAAGTTCCTGATCCCGACACTACCGCGCCTCTGGAACAACGCCATCCCGGCGGGCTAGGGATTCATCTATCAAAGAGGATGCTGGACGGCTTGCAGTACAGCCGCGTTGATGGGAAGAACCGCATCGATATGTATAAACGTTTTTGAAAGCCACTAACATATAGGGAATAGGGCCATTGGTTTCCTTGTGTCCTGTAGGTCCTGTCAGTCCTATTTGTCAGTAGCTCGCAAGGGACAAGCCATGCAAATCACAGAACACGAACACAAAGGTGTCGTGATACTCGGCATCAGCGGACGAATTGACGCCGGCACGTCGGACCAGCTCAAGTTCAAACTGCTGGCAGCCATCGGCGACAAGCCGGTCCGTCTCGTGCTCGACTTTTCGCAGGTGGAATTCGTGAGCAGCATCGGCTTGCGTGTACTGATCGTGGCCGCCAAGCGCATAGCCGTAGTGAAAGGCAAGATGGTCTTCTCCGGGCTGGCGGGGCCGGTGCGCGAGGTGTTCGAGCTGGCGGGGTTCACCTCGGTGGCCAAGTGTTACGCGGATCAGGCGGCGGCAATAGCTGCATTGGCGTGACTTTGAAGATCCTGATGTTTAGCCGCGACGCGAAGTCTTCGGAGCGGAGCGCTGGAGTATGAACCACATGCTAGAAACAATCAAAGCCCGCCGCGACAACTACCGAGAAAACCTCCGCTGTCTCTTCGGCGTGGCGGCTGATCTTTATTACGACAACTGGGGGGAGTTCTTCCACCTGGCAATCTTCGAGGAAGGCGATGATCCGACCGACTACGCCGCTGCTTTCGAACGCACCCATCAGCGCTATTTCAACGCCATCGGAGGCACCGAAGCCGGGCGCATCCTCGAGCTAGCTTCGGGCGGAGGCGCCTTTGCCGAGTGGATGGCAGAGCACACGCAGGGTGAGGTCGTCGGCGTCGATTTCTCCGATGCTCAGCTCCGGCATGCCCGGGCGCGACTCACCAAGAGGCCGCGGACGAACCTCCGTTTCGTCGAGCACGACATCATGAAGCTGGCCAACCTCAAGGAGGAGCCGTTCGATGGTATAGTCTACATGGACGCGGCCTGCTACCTGCCGGACAAGGCAGCAGCGCTCCGCGGCATCGCGACCCGGCTGCGCCCCGGCGGCCGATTCCTCCTCATCGACTGGTGCCGGGCGGAGAAGCCGACAGGGTTGCAAGAGGAGTTGATCCTGGAACCTTTCTATCGTTACTGGGCCATCCCCGAGATGGAGACCGTCAGCGCCTATGAGCGCGCCTTCCAGTCCGCCGGCTTGCGGATGCTCGAATTCGACGATCTCTCACCACGAGTTGCCGACAACTGGGAACGCGGCTACCAGGCTGCCCAAAGTGTCCTGGCCGATCCGCTGACGGCAGGGCAAGTGCTGACGGTCGCCAAACTGGCGCTGACTTACGGGCTTCGTTCCGTACAGGTTGCCAAGGAACAATTCAACGCGGTGCTGTTTGCCAAGGTGGCAGCGGATGCGGGGTTGTTGCGGTATGTGCTGTTTTTGGCAGAGCGGGAGGGAAGGTAGGGACAAGAGGCGACGGCATACAACGCCTCTCTGGCCGCAGGGGCCTGTTCCCTTTGCATCGTTCTTCATCGCCAGTCAGGACTCATTATGAAACGGCATCAGTATCTTGGTCTGGCAGCAATCCTCGCTGCCTCGATTCTCGGCAACCCGAAACCAACGACCGCCGCGGACACCCCTCCGCCCTTCGCAGGTGAGAAATCCTCCTGGCACGACGGCTTCGACCGCCACGACTTCGTGATGGACGAGCAAACCCTTGCCATCACACCCTTCAAAGCGCCGGAAGGCGAAAAGTTTGGCGTCAAGGATCCTGCCAAGGGCCAGCGGCGCTGCATCGTGGTCGTTCCGAAGAAGCCAGCCCCCGGCAACCCGTGGTCCTGGCGCGGCTGTTACTGGGATCACCAGCCGCAGACCGAAGTCGAATTGCTCCGGCGCGGTTATCACGTCGCCTACATCTCGGCCAACGCCACGTTGAAGCCGGGCAAGGAGTGGGATGCCTGGTATGCGTTCCTCACCGAGAAGCATGGACTGTCCAAAAAGCCGGCCTTCATCGGCATGAGTCGGGGCGGAGAATACTCGTACACCTGGGCGACCGCCAACCCCGACAAGGTTTCCTGCATCTACGCCGACAATCCTGGCGGCAATAAGGAAAGTCTCATGAAGCTCGGGGAACTGGCCAGGAATGATGTCCCCCTGCTTCACGTCTGCGGCAGCATCGATCCAATACTTGGAAAGTATTCGAATACCATCGAGGGTATCTATCAGCAGTTCGGCGGCCGGATTTCCGTGATGATCAAGGACGGCGCCGGGCATCATCCGCATAGCCTGCGCGATCCCAAGCCCATCGCGGACTTTATCGAGCAGAGCCGCCAGCCGGCCGGCGCTACTCCGCGTGCCTTTGCCAGCGGCAGACAGGCAAGAACCGCTTTTTACAGCACCGAAAGCGCATACCGGGAATCCCCCAAAGAAGGTACCTACATCACCTGTCGCGGACCGTTGTTCACGGAATGCTACGATCGTTACTCATTTGAGCTTGCCGGCATCGAGGGAGCCATCACCGTCATCGCGCCGAAGAAGGAGGCCACGGGTAAGCCGTGGGTCTTCCGGGCCGATCTTGTGGATCGGGATGCGGTGGTCGATCTGGCCCTGCTGGCCAAAGGCTTTCACATTGTCACCGGCCCCGTTCCCTACAACGCCGACGGCCCGTCGTTGCAACATTGGAACGCGGTCTACAAGCACCTGACCGATCACGGCTTCGCAAAAAAACCCGTGATGGAGGGCATCGGCGGTGCCGCCGGTGAAGCCTACGCCTGGGCCATCGCCAACCCGGACAAGATTTCCTGCATCTACGCCGAGAATCCCGTCCTGCGCAGCACCATGTCGAAAACGCAGCCGATCGACAATCTGGCCGCGCTGGGCAAGGCCGGCGTACCGATCCTGCACGTCTGTGGCAGTCTCGACCCGAGGCTCAAAGACAACACGCGTGTTGTTGAGAATCGCTACAAGGAACTCGGTGGGCAGATCACGGTCATCATCAAGGAAGGCGAGGGCCATTATCCGCTCGGGCCGAAGGACCCGAAGCCGGTGGTGGATTTTATCATCAGTCAGCAGAAATGATCGCAGTGGGAAGATTGGGTAGACTTCTTTACTGACAGCTGCGCTCGAAAGTAAACCTTCCAAGCGATTTTGTTCCTGGAAAACAGGTCTGGACAACTTACGAGAGTTTCCTTTTGAGCGCAGCTCTCTGTAGTTCTACTGTGACTGATTTGGACATGCAGTAGCCCCGTTCACGGGGCTTTCCGCGACAGCGGTAATAGGCCCGGCATTCATGCCGGGTTTGCTGGGGCCGTCAGAACGCCCAGCCCCGTTTACGGGGCTTCTCGTTGGTAGGGCTTTAGCCCCACTGCCGGGTGCAACCTGGATGTCCGTGCCCACCAAACTCATCCCGGCCATTGCCCGATTAATCGAGGACTATGAGCAGAACACCAAAGCCCGGAATCGCTCGCCCAGCAAGACACGATCGAAGAAGACTTGAAGGACCGCCCAGCGCTAAACCAATCCCTAGTTCGCCTGGATCCCATCGAGATCGATCAGGGCAGGCGAAAATCTGTTCTGATCGTTCTGACCATCAATTCAGGTGAGTACGAGGAGGTTCCGCTCCGGGACGTCACTGCCAACGGAACCCTGGCGGGTCCGACAGGTTAGATGTAGAATACTTTGCTAGCAATATCAGTAGTTACAAAATTCAGCCACGGATCAAACACAGATGCAACACGGATAAGAAAAAGGCATGGTTTCCCTTGGATTCTTCTGATCTTTCTTCTTCTCATCCGTGTTTAATCCGTGTTTCATCCGTGGCTAGAGAGTTTTTGGAAGTACTGAATATACTTAAACCGCCGCCTCACCCCCCGCGGAACCGAAGGATAACAACGAGCACATGTAGATGTGGTTAATGATGCGCCACGTACTATCCGGATCTATCGGAGTCACGGTCATCCTCGGCCTCTCGTGGATGCCCTTCGGCGCCAGCGCGCCGCCTGAGTCCCCAGCCAAAGAGCAGCCACCGGCCAGCTTTGCCAAGGACGTCCTCCCCTTCCTGACCAAGCATTGCTACGCCTGCCACGGCAACGGCAAGACAAGAGGCGATGTGGCCCTGGACAAGTTTCAGGACGATGAAACAATCCAGAAAGACCGCAAGGTCTGGGACACTGTTCTGAAGATGATCCGCACGGGCGAGATGCCACCCAAGGAAAAGCCACGGCCTGGCACTGGGGAGACCGAGGCAGTAGTGCGCTCCATTGATGGCGTGCTGGCCCGTATCGACTGCTCCGGGCCGCGCAACGTTGGCCGGGTCACCATCCGCCGGCTGAATAGGACCGAATACAACAATACCATCCGCGACCTGGTCGGCATCGACTTCAAGCCGGCCGCGGATTTCCCCAACGATGATGTCGGCTACGGGTTTGACAACATCGGCGACGTCCTGTCGATGTCGCCGCTGCTGCTGGAGAAGTATCTCGCTGCCGCCGAGAGTGTTCTGGACGAGTGCCTGACCATCCCGGTTGCCTCCCCACCCGCGCGGAGCAAGCTTAACGGCATCAACGTGACGATGGGCGCAGGGGAGAATCGACGCCGCGCCGGCCTGATGTTGCACTCGCGTGGGGAAGTCTTCGGCTTTCACAACTTCGAGGAGGGAGACTACACCGTTCTCGCTCGCGCCTACGGTCAACAAGCCGGTGATGAGCCGGTACGAGCTGTCCTGCGCGTCGGCGGGAAAGACATCAAGGAGTTCGAGGTCAAGGGCACCGATGCGGAACCGACCATTGTCGAGGCGAAGATGCACCTCAAGAGCGGTGCCGCTCGCGTTGCCGTGGCTTTCCTCAATCCCCTCGAAACCTCCAGGCCGGAGGTGCCAAACAAGGATGCCGGTCCCGACGACCAGAAGAAGGCACCCAAAGTTGATGGTAAGGACAACCCGCAGCGTCTCCTGTTCGTCCGTGGCCTGGAGGTCGATGGGCCATACAACGCCGCGACTCCGCCGCTGCCCGAGGCGTACAAACGGCTCATGGCCCGCGGGGACAACCTGCCGCCGCGGGAAGCCGCTCGTGAGATTGTCACGCGCTTCGCCAACCGGGCTTTTCGGCGGCCGGTCAAGGTAGACGAGGTCGAACGTTTCCTGAAGCTTTACGACAACGCCGGCAAGGAAGGCGAACGCTTCGACAGGAGCGTTCGGCTGGCGCTGTGCGGCGTCCTCGTTTCGTCTCACTTTCTTTTCCGCGTCGAGCTGGACCCGCCCGATGTGAAACCGGGGACGAGCTACCCCGTCGGCGAGTACGAATTGGCCAGCCGGCTGTCCTACTTCCTCTGGTCTACCATGCCCGACGATGAGCTGATCCGGTTGGCGGCCAGAGGCCAGTTGCGGCAAAACCTCGAAGCCCAGGTGCGGCGGATGGTCAAGGACCGGAAATCGGCCGCCTTCGTGGAGAGCTTTGCCGGTCAGTGGCTGACGCTGCGCAAGCTGGAGCTGGCAGCGCCCGACCCAAAGATTTTCCCCGACTTCGACGAGGAGCTGCGCCGGGCGATGCACCGCGAGACCGAATTGTTCTTCGACGCCATCGTGCGCGAGGACCGGAGCATGCTCGATCTTCTCGATGCCGATTTCAGCTTCGTCAACGAGCGCCTGGCGAAACACTACGGCATCGAAGGAGTGAAAGGTAATGAGTTCCAGCGTGTGAAGCTGCCGGCCGATCGCGGCGGCATCCTGACGCAGGCCAGCATTTTGACCCTGACCTCGAACGCCACGCGAACCGCCCCTGTCAAGCGCGGCAAGTGGGTGCTCGACCAGATCCTCAACACACCTCCGCCGCCGCCCCCGCCCGACGTGCCCGAGCTGAAAGAGGAAAAGCAGCTCACCGGCTCGCTGCGCAAGGTCATGGAGATGCACCGGGAGAACGCCCTGTGCGCTTCCTGCCATCAACGCATGGACCCGATCGGCTTCGCCTTCGAGAACTACGACGCCATCGGGGCCTGGCGCTCCAAAGATGGCAAGTTCGACATCGACGCCTCCGGCGAACTGCCCAACGGCCAGACCTTTACGGGCCCTGCCGAGCTAAAAATCATCCTCAAGGGAAGAAAAGACTTGTTTTGCCGCTGTCTAACGGAGAAGATGTTGACGTATGCTCTGGGCCGCGGCCTGGAACACTACGACCGATGTGCGGTTGACAAGTTAGTCGCCGAACTGGACAGGAACGACTATCGGTTCTCCACGCTGCTGCTGGAAGTGGTCAAAAGCGAACCTTTTCAAATGCGCATGGCGACAGGGGGGAAGCAATGATGAACGGCATGCCGATTTCAAGGTGAACGGTACTGTGCGGCATTGGCACGATGGTGGCCCTCCCTTTCCTGGAAGCGATACTGCCACGTTCGCTGGCGGTGGTGGCGAAGAGCAGCCGGTCTGGAACCTTTAGCTCCCTCACATCTGCGTGAAAAGGTTCCTGATTCCTGACCCCGATACTCTCGAACATGTCCCCAATCCTCTCTGCCGGAAATCTTCAGCGACGATATCCTCGGCCTGCTTGTTCGCCGGTGTCCCAAAGACTCTTGGGAATGACAGCTTGCCGACGATTTCCTGGAAGTAATGCCGTTCGATGTTCGGTGGTGGCGGCAGCGTGGCTGGGTTGCTGTGGTGGTGGTCCATGATAATGTCTGGGTATGCCGAGGTGCTGAGGATTGGAACATTCGCGGTTATTTCGGCATCTTACTCACGTGATCAGAGGGTGACGCTAGGCTCCCTGCTCGCCTTCCTCTGCCGCCTGCTGCGCTTCTGCCGCGAGTGCCTTACAGTGACTGCTAGCGACCCTGCGGACCGCCGCCGCCGCCTCGTGTGCTTGCTCACCGTTGATTGCACAGAACACCGAATCCAACACTAGGAATGCTTCTTCGTATCCGCCTGCCAGTTCAATCAATCTCTTTGCTGTCAGAACTAGACAAGCCGTGTTCTGCCACTCCCTCAGCTTCTCACCTATTTCACTCTCTCGTTGTTCGTTTGCTCTAACTGGCTCGTCAGGCAAATCGGCCTCGGCAAACGCAACCGCATCCATCAAGATAAACGCTTCCCTATATCCGCCTGCCTGTTCCATCAACGTCTGTGCCATTAGCACTTTGCGAGCGACTCCATGCCACTCCCTGTATCTTTCACCGTATTCAGCGATTCCGGCATTATTCTCCCTGGTGTTAGCCCCGCCGTTTCCAGATACGTGGTGACCTTGCGCTGCCAGTTTCTGGTTTTTCTTAGCCATGACATTACCTCACAATTGGTCGGGCGCAAACGAAACTCAGCCTGCGCACCTTTCTTGCCTTAAGCGACCATTTCTTCAATCATCTGGATGCATTCGCGAAGCGTCTCAAGGGTCTTCCGGAAGGTATCCTTATTGAATCCCTCGCTGTAAATCACGCCATCCACGCACATCTGGATGGAATCCGCGTTTTTCTCGAACGTCATTCCGATTCCATTGGTTGCACACAGCCTGTAGATTTGAAGAAGTGTCTCATCAAACTTCGCCGCTCTGCTATTGGGAATTTTGATCAGATCACCAATCCTGAAGCCAGGATCATCCCAGCCCTTGGAAATCATACCCATTTCTTCCTGCCCACGCGCCAGGTCAAAGTAAATCTCCAGCACTTCTTTCCCCATAGGGAGGAAACGGGACAGGCTAATTTCACAGGCCTTTGCAATTTCCTCCACGAGCTGTTTGTTTCTAATTTGAGAGGCGAATTGTGAAAACAGCTCTACGATTTGCTCTTCCGAGGCGTTAGCCTCGGCTAGCGTGGCGAATATCCGAGATCGCAGGACCCTCACGGGGTCCAAATTGCGCTCACCATTTCCGTTTCCAGTGATAGGCGTAGTCATGCGCGCTCCTCCTTTCGTATCTTCGGAACGAGTAATCAGCCGAGCCTTTTGCAGGAACGGTACTAGTGCCTCTCGAAAACCTGTTTCTTCTGCTCTCCACATTGCTGTGCGGAAGTTCCGGTCAGAACAGGACAGGAATTCTGCAAATTCCAGTCATTTGCCAAGCAGGTGCCTATAATTACCCGCACTGTGCTGGGCTTGAAGAGTGGTCGATAGGAAGGCACTTCCATGACAGGCGGGCAAACGACACAGATCGAGTCTCTCGTAGCTCGACTTCGCGCGGGTGATCGGTCCGTCCGTGACCAGTTGATTGCCTGCGCTCAAGATCGCTTGACTCGGCTTGCCCGGAAGATGCTCAAGGATTACCCTGCCGTGCGCAGCAAGGAAGGGACATGCGACATATTCCAGAACGCCGCGATTCGGCTGTGCAGGGCTTTGGACGCAAAGGCACCCCAATCAGCTCGGCACTTTTTCAATCTTGCCACCGTTCAGATCCGTCGTGAACTGATTGACTTGGCCAGACAGTACAGCGGGCCTCGAGGTGGCGCAGCCAACCAGGAAAGGCTGCCGGATGGCGTGGACCCGTCTAGCTCTACTTTTGATCCAAACCGGCTGGCCAACTGGACAGAGTTTCACCAGAAGGTGGAAAAATTACCTGACAAACTACGCGAGACTTTTGAGCTTATCTTCTACCAAAACCTGAGGCACACTGAAGCTGCTGAACTCCTTGAAATTTCGGTCAAGACCATCCAGCGGCGCTGGCATGCCGCGTGTCATGAACTGCACGATAGCTTGGGAGAGCTGCCACACTGATAGTCTTGTTCACAGAAATGTGGGACAGTCCTGTCCAGTTCTCAGGTCGGCCTCCGCATAGTAAGGTATGAGTGATTCCTTGTAACGAGGATTTGCAATGGCAAGCCGTGCTGAACACTTGAGCGACCTTTTGCTGTTGTGGCAGGAACTGCAAGAACAGGGCCAAGACGTGCCTGCTGCTGAGCTCTGTCATGATTGTCCTGAATTGGCATCTGAGTTGGAACAGAAGATTCAGATTGTGAAGGAGATGAATTCTTTTCTTAAACAAGTGAACGCTACAGGCGGGGACAATTCGGAGTGGGAGGGCAATCAATTTCCCCTGGCACGTGATGAAA
>Ga0207102_1071_pt1 | contig 17562 bp, 12 predicted proteins | sample Alteio_BWMinHeat_80_FD_153573 | JGI IMG/M metagenome (GOLD analysis project Ga0207102, IMG submission 153573) | Enriched cells from forest soil in Barre Woods Harvard Forest LTER site, Petersham, Massachusetts, United States -... | ecosystem: Environmental > Terrestrial > Soil > Temperate forest >... | reverse complement strand
GCCGTGGCGGTCCAGAAAAGACTCGACGTATCGATTTTTGGCATGGGCGGTCCGCAAATGCGCGCGGCCGGCGTGGATATTGTCACCGACTACTCGGAAGTTTCCGTCGTCGGTATCACCGAAATCCTGAGCCATCTGCCTTCCCTCATTCGCGCCATGCGGCGGCTGGTTTCGGAAGCCAAGCGGCGTAAACCAGCGCTGGCGATCCTCACCGATTTCCCAGGGTTTCATTTGCGGCTGGCGCGAAAGCTGCGGCCGCACGGTATTCGCAATGTCTACTACATTTGCCCGCAGTTCTGGGCTTGGCGGCCCTGGCGGGTGCGTGTGGTGCGGCGCCGGTTTGCGCAAGCGCTCTGCATTTTTCCTTTTGAAGAAAAGTTTTACGGAGATGCGGGCGTCACGGTTAAATTCATCGGGCATCCGCTTGTTGGCGCGGTGAAGAGAAAAGGATCCTGGAGCACGATGCCGAATTGGCGGCGCAAATCCTGCAAGTCGATCAGCCGGATGTCTTTGCCGTCGAGCAAGATTTGGCCGCGCTGAATGTCGTAGAAACGGAGCAGCAGGGAAATGAGCGTGGTCTTTCCCGCGCCGGTGTGCCCCACGATGGCGATGGTCTGCCCCGGCTCGACGCGGAAAGAGACATCACGCAACACCCAATCCTCGTCCTTTGGCTCAGGGACATTTTTATAGCTGAACCACACGTTGCGGAACTCGATTTCGCCACGCGGATCCTTCAGCGGTATGGCGTTGGGATCAGACGCTGCGGGGACCGGCTCATCCAGCAGCTTGAAGATGCGCTCGGAAGCGGCCATCGCGGATTGCAAAATGTTGAATTTTTCGCTGAGGTCCTGAATCGGGCGGAAGAAGCGCTGAGCAAACATTGTAAACGCCGTGAGCACGCCGAGACTGAGCGCTCCGGAGAAAATGCGGTTTCCACCGGACCAAAAAATCAACGCAATGGTGGCGAAGCTGAGAAATTCGACCGCCGGATAAAAGAGCGCGTAAGCGAGAATGGCATCGCGCCAGGCGAGCATGTTGTCGCGGTTGCGTTTCCCGAATTCATCCATGGCCTTGCTTTCGCGGTTGAAAAGCTGCACCACGCTCATGCCGGAGATGTATTCCTGAAGAAAGGCGTTGATGCGGGCAATGGCCGTGCGAATGCGACGGTTGGCGTCGCGCACGAATTTCCGGAAGATCATGGTGACGATGAGGATGCCGGGGAGCACGGCGAGGGTATCGAGGGCGAGGCGCGTGTCGATCTTAAAGAGCAAACCGGCCATGACCACGAGTAGAAAGAAGTCGTTGATCATGGTAACCACGCCGGCGGCGAAAAGATCGTTGAGCGCATCGACATCCGTGGTCACGCGCGTAACCAGCCGGCCCACGGGGTTGCGGTCGAAGTAGCTCATCGGCAAGCGCTGCATGTGGCCGAAAATCTCGCGGCGCATGTCGTACATGGTTTGCTGGCCGACGCGCTGCATGATGCGAATCTGGACGTATTGTGCGAGGAAGTCGAAGGTCAGCACGGCTAGAAAGATAAGGCTGAGCCAGCCGATGCCGGACCAGGCCGCCGCTTCAGGAAGCGCGTGCTTCAATGCCGGAACAAAATAGCTGTCGATGCCTTTGCGAAAAATCAGCGGCGGAGCTAGCTCGAGCGGGGTGACGACGGCCACCATGACAAGCGCCAGCGCCACGCGCCACTTGTACGGCTTCATGTACTGCAAAAGCCGCCGCATCAAGTGCGAATCGTAGGCCTTGCCGAGGGCTTCTTCTTCGTGCAGGTTGCTCATGCGCGTTCGAGCTCTTCTTCCAAAAGCTGCTTCTGATACAAATCCGCGTAATAGCCGCCGCGCGCCAGGAGTTCATCGTGTGTGCCGCGCTCGGCGATGGCGCCCTCGATCAACACGACGATCTGGTCGGCGTCGCGGACCGTGGAAGTGCGGTGCGAGATCAGAATCGTAGTGCGGCCTTGCATGATTCCACGAAGCCCGCTGAGAATGCGCTCTTCGGTTTGTGTGTCCACGGCGGAAAGCGAATCGTCGAGGATCAGAATGCGAGGATCGCGGACGACGGCGCGCGCAATCGCGGCGCGCTGCTTTTGTCCGCCGGAAAGCGTGATGCCGCGCTCGCCGACCATGGTCTCGTAGCCCTTGCCGAAATCCTTGACGTCACTGTTCAGGCTGGCAATTTCCGCGGCGTCGCGGACGCGCTGCTCGTTGTATTCCGGCAGGCCGAAGGCGATGTTGCCGCCGACGGTCTCGCCAAACAAGTAGGTATCCTGCGGCACGAAACCGATGGATCGACGCAGCGTCTTCAAAGGCCACTCGCGGATGGGACGGCCGTCGATCAACAGGGAATCGTCTGGCGCTTCCCATAGGCGCGCTACAAGAGCCGCCAGCGTGGTCTTGCCGCTGCCGGTGGGACCGACGATGGCGACCGTGGAACCGGCCGGCACTCTTAGATTAATGTCGTGAAGTACGGCATGCTGACCGCTGCCGTTGGATTTGGAGGCGCCGTTCGAGCCGGCGCCGGAAACGGTAGTCGGGTAAGTGAAGGTGAGATGACGGAATTCGATTTCACCATGAGGTTTGGTGCCTTCTGGAACTTTCGCAAAGCGATCGTCGATATTTGGTTGAGCGGTGAGGATGTAACTCAGCCGGCCCATAGAAGCCGCGCCGCGCTGAAAAATATTTGTGACCCATCCGAGCGCGATCATGGGCCAGACGAGCACGGTCAAATAGCCGTTGAAAGCAATCAGCGCTCCCAGCGAAATTTGCCCGCGGAGAAGTTGGTGGCCGCCCTGCCATAGCACGATCAAAAAGGTTGTGCCGATGAGCGCCTGGAGAGAAGGCATAAACATGCTCCAGGTGCGGATCAGCTTGATATTGCGTGACACATACTCGCGGTTGGGTTCGTCGAAGCCGCGAATTTCCGCTTCTTCCTGCGCGTAGGCGCGCACCACTCGCACGCCTGCAAGATTCTCTTGGACGCGCGCTGTGAGCGTGGCCAGCGCCGCCTGAATTCTTTCGTACAAGTCATGAATGGTTTTTCCAAAGAACCACACCGCCACGGCCACCACGGGCGCAGGAAGGAGAACCCAAAGCGTCAAGGAGGGCGACAGCGCGACCATTACCAGAATGGCCATGATCATGGTGATGAGGGTCGTGGCGCTGTACATGATGCCGGGGCCCAGCACCATGCGCACGGCATTCAAATCGTTGGTGGCGCGCGACATCAGCTCGCCGGTGCGATTGCGCACGTAGAATTCGGGTTCGAGGATGAGCAGGCGCTTCAGGAGATCGTTGCGAATGTCGAATTCGATGTCGCGCGAGACGCCGATCAGCGTCCAGCGCGCCGAGAAAGAGAGAAAACCCTTGATGGCCACACACACGATGACGATGAGGCAATAGATTCCCAGCGTGCGTCGGCTGCTCGGCGCGTAGTAAGGAATCGAGTGGCCCAGTTTCGAGGGATTCAGCACCGCAGCGACAGGCGCTCCGGCCTGCGCCGAGTGTTCGAATGGAACAGGATTGCCGGAGAGCGTGTCGGTCATCACCCCGGTGGCCAGGGGCAGAATGTTGCCGATGATACCCATCAGCACGACCATGAGCAGGCCGAAAACAATCGCGCCGGGGTAGCGCCGCAGATAAGGGATCAGACCTTGCATGCCATTTTTGGCAGGAGATTTCGCCGTCTCCGTGGAGCTTCGATTGTCCGCACTCATCGCAGCACCGACCTGGGCGTATCGAGCGCCGGCGCTTCCGGCAGGAAATGCTCGTAAGTATGATCGAGCGACTGATAGCGTTCTTTCGCGGGATTCCAGCGCACGCCGATCGGCAGCACGTGCGGACCGCCGCCCACGCTCAGCGGCGTCAAGTACAACTGCAGACCCTTCTCGGGGTCTTGTTCGTATTGCAACCGCCAGCCGTTGACCGGCTGGAACGGCGTCAGTCCCAGATATCCCTTGCCATTCTTCAAGTGCTCATCGCAACTAAAAACTTCCGCCCACTTGCCATCGGTGTTTTCCACCACTACCGCGCGCGTCACGATCGTGCCCGGCACATCGTTCGTTGGCGTCTTTGCAACGATGTTCGCGGCGAGAAATTCTTGTTTTCCATTTTTTGCCAGATCGCCGAAGAGCAGCACCTTCGTCTCTTTTCCGAGAAGCGCATCCGCGGCAGATTGCACGTCTTCTGGAATGGCCGGCTCCGCGGCTTTCGCTTGCGTCTCGGCGGCGGGCTTTTGTGCCGGCGTTTCCGCTCCGCACCCCGCCACAAATAACACGCCACCGAATAGGCACAGCTGCATGATCAAAGCGTTTTCACGAAGGATCGTCTTCCGCGCGCGCTGCGGCCTCTTTCCAAAAGACGGAAAATTAGCGTGCCCGTTAGCACCCGCGCAGCCGCTTTGCAGTGATTTCTCCATTACAGACTTGGACCCGCCAGCGTGATTTCCACCACCTGCCCTGGCTTTCCATCCTTTTCCGGCGTGCACAGCACTTGCATCACTTGCGGCACGTCCGGCCCCGCCCAGTCAAACGCGTAGTACAGCAATTCTAGCTGTTGCCCGCCTTTGGTGGAAGGACTGCGAGAGTCAGGTGCGCCGTAAAGCTTCAACACTCGATCCGGGGCATCGCCAATCGCTAGTCCGTGGCCAGTGGTCCAAACAGGTTTCGAACTCCCCCGAGTGTTGACGCATTCATATTCCTTGTATTCCGGGACCTGGGTGACCCGAATACTAAGGACTTTTCGACTGCGATCAACATCAACGTTCATCACTTGCTTTTGACAGCCGTTCATCCAAGTCAGGGTGCTTTCCTCAGCACTCGCCTGCAAAGGCTTCCAATAAATGCGGAGCGCTTTTGCTATCGAATCGTGTTCAGGCTGAAGCCGCGCCAATGTCAACTCGTTGGCTCTATGCGCGGCCGCCGCACTCTTCCACGGGGTGGAAGGTGCTTGAGCGCTCGCCATCACGGCACAGAAGGGCAAGAGACTAACGCTGACCCAAAATCGCATCCAGCCGCGCTTCAAAGTTTTCCTCGCCTTCGGACCACAACTCACTTCGCTCCACCGGCAACGCGCGCTCAATCGCTTCCACCCAATTAAACAGTTGTTGGATGTTCTCGCGCGTCTTTGCGTGATATTCCTTCAGGTTGCCGCCCGCCGTCATCCACTGTTGAAAAGTATGTTCCATCGGATGGTCTGACGTGCCAAATGGGTTCGAAGCGGCCCCCGGCGCGAGCAGCCCGCCATGCCCGGTAAAAAAGTGTTCGAATCCTAGGTCGGCGGCAAAATGTCCCTCGGTCGCCGCGATTCCACCGTCGTATTCTGCGCCGTTGCAGGTCAGCATCAGCGGCTCGGGCTTGTGCTGCCATTTCAGGCTCTCGATATCCAGGCCCCAGAGGTCCCACTTGCCCGTCGCGATGTAGGCGGAGTCAGTATTCAAGTGCTGCACAGCGAGCGCAGCCACTTCTGCCGCGCCATACTTGAGCGGACGCAAATCCCAAGCCGCCACCGGCGTCTCCGTGGAATCAATCGGCTGCACCGAGAGTTCCGTAAAAGTGTTCTGCGAAGCGGAAAGCGGCGCGGTCGTCAAAAACCGGGCAAATTCGGCAATCATCGTCGCTTCAGAAAAATCGCGCGTCCAGACGCGCAGGTATGCACGGTTAGCCATGGGAGGTTGAGCTTCATTATTATACCGGGCCGGCAGGGAAGTGGCGAATCGTCCGGAAGAAAAGAACTACGCGCAACTCTTAATCCTGAGTCGGATGCAGCCTACCGAGGAAAGTCAATTCCCGGTGTTGGCACTCCGCGCGCGCTGCGCTGGTTCCGTCGCCGGCGCAAAACTCGCTGCAATCTCTTTCAACCGCTCGCGCAAAGTTTCGCCTACATCGGCAAAAACCTGCACGCAAGCCTCGCGTAGTTTCTCTTCCGCCGCCGCGGCAATGCCCTTCACCACGTCTCTTGACTGGTGATCCAGCGACGCGACTGTCGCCAGCATCCACTGCGTCGAGACATTTTCCAGGCGGCTCTTGTGCCTCTCCGCGGACTGCTCCTCGATCTGCGCATAAGCAGTCTGCAGATCCGCTTGATGCGCATCCGTCATCGACTTCCAGGAATCCAACAGGGGCGCGAGCCCGGCCTGCACTTTCTGATAAGCGTCCGCGATGCCGGCATCCAGTGCACCCTTCATTCCCGCTTGGAAGCGCCGCAGGAAATCTTCCTGTTCCGTGGTCACTTTCTGGGCGTGTTCGCCCCGCGCGGCGTCGAGCTGCGCCCGCGTCTCTATCGCCGACCTCTGTAGTTCATCGCCAAATCCATCCAATTCCTGCCGCGCCGTCCGCTGAATCTCATCCGTAAACGCTGCCGCTGTCGTTTCCGCCGCTTCCACAAAAAGCGCGCGCGCGCGTTCGAACGAATCGCGCACCACTTCTTCCATCTGCGTGTGTGCGTGGCCCAGAAAATTCCTGCTCGAATGATCCAGCTCGCTGGCAAACACGCCCGAAATCTCTCCTGCCTTTTCACGTAACTGCGCATCCGTTAGTTCGATGGTCTTTTCTGCGTGGTTCTGAATTTGCGTTTGCGCCTTTTTTTCGTACCACTCCGCCGATTTCAGCAGATCCTCGACGATACTCTGTTTCAGTTCCCCGGCTCGTGTTTCCAGTTCCGCCAGGCTCCCGCCCGTTATCGCCTGCGATGATTCGCGCAACAATTGCTCCGCGCTCCCCAGATTCTCGCGGAACCTCGCGAGCGCCTCCGCAAAAGCTTCATCCGCCAGCGACCGGATGCGGTCCTGTTGCAGCGTCAGCGCGGCCTCCAGCAGTGAACGTCCTCCCGCCAGCCGGTGAATCGCTTCCTGCGTCTCAGATATGTGTGGTTGCACCAACGAGGCAATCTGTTGCTCGAAATTCGCGGCCGCTTGCCGGCTGGACTCTTCGAATGTTCCCCGAATTCGCGCGTTAATCTCTTCAAAGAGCGATTCCGATCGCCGGTGCAGTTCGTTGCGATGCAAACTGAGCACGTCGTCGAGCTGCGACTGGAATCCCGCCAGCGCCTGCTGTTGCGATGTTTCGATTCGCGCGGAAAAATGTTCCAGTCGTTCGATGGATTCGTTTGAGCGTCCCAGCGCCGCTTCGATGCGTTCCGCTTGCTCTCGCAAGGATTCGCGCTGCCGCGCCAGACGCTCCTCGGTCTCTTGCGAAGTTCCCGCCACAGATTCCTGCAACGAAACGCTCTGCCGTGCGGCTTCTTCCTGGAATTGCGCCAGCAGACCGCGGGCCTGTTCATTCAATCCGTTCGCCGCGCGCTCCTGCGACGCAGCCAGCGCGCCCTCGATCGCCGATTGCCACCGCGCCTGGGCCGCCTCGATCTCATTCGAGAGGTGGCTTTGCCACGACGCTTGTGCCGCCGCGAGCGCCGCGGCAACCTGTTGCTGCGTCTCACTCGCCGCTGCGTTCAGCGCCTCGCGTTGTGCTCCCGCAGTCTCTTCCCGTTGCCGCGCGGTTTCTTCGACAGCCCGGGATGCTGCTTCGGCGCGCGCCGCGATTTGTGCTTCCGCCTGCTCCGCCTGCGCGCGAAGCCGCGCCGCGGCCTCTTCCGCCTGCTGGCACACCGCTCGCAAAGATTCCGTCAGGTTCGCCAGGTGCTGCGCAAGGTCGTTGCGTTGCGCCGCGCTGTGATTTTCAAGCTGCTGCCGCAGATCGATCGAAAGCTGTTCAAGCTGCGGCGCCAGCCGCCCCGGCAATTCGCCTTGTAATGTTTCGGCCGCTGTGTTGAAAGCGGCCCGGCTGCGCGCTTCTGATTCCTGCTGAATTCTCTCCACGGCATGGGAAACTTCTCGCGCAAATTCTTCCCGCGCCATGGCGGATCTGTGTTCCCATTCCTCCGCGGCCAGGCGCCGTTCCGCCGATACCGCTTGCGCGGCCGCTTCGCGAGCCGCTCCTTGTATCTGCTGTTTGGCTTCCGCCAGCAGCCGCGTCATGTGCCGCGACAGTTGGAGCGATGCATCGGTCACGCTTGCTGGAGAAGGAAACACACGCAGGTTGTCCGGCCCAACCGCGGTGGAAAGCTCCGGCTCCGCCAAGGGCAGATGAATTTCCGATCCCTCCGCTAGTTGCGGCAACTCTGCTGCATCCCGTATGGCCGCCGGAGTTGGCCCCACCGCGGAGAACGCAAACCAGTCGTCTGGCGGAAATGCGATTCCCCAGATATTCCCCGGCAGCTCCAGCTCCAGCGCCACTTGAAAAAGTTGCCGAACCGTTCGCGGCCGCTGAATCCAGGCTACGCGCCCCCGAACAGTCCGGGACGGCTGCCCCGGCTCCGGATGCGGAATCTCCAGCGCCACCCACATGTTTTTCAGCACGTAATGTTTGGACTGGTAACGGCACCCGTGGCAATTGACGATCAGCGTCGAGGTCCGCTCCGTAAATGGACGCCCCAGGGCATCGACACCGGTCACCCCGAGCGGAACCGCTTGCACGATCCGCGTGCTCCTGCGCTTCCGCAATTCTTCCGTCGGATGCACGATCGTTTCGGACATCACTTCGGCCGTTTCGTCGGCAAGATTGCCGCCCAATTCTTCCATGGACTCCGCCGCCGATCCTGATTTTGCGCGTTCGCGCCGCGCTGTTTACGCTGTTTACGATTGCGAGGTTTTCGTGCCTTCTGAGGCCGGCGAACGGTGCGTTCCCGTCAGGAACATCCACGCTTCCTTTGCCACCCAGATGGGCCCAACCAGCAAGTACATCGCTCCCTGGAAAAACGCCGGACGATTGCCTTCAATCCGGTGGCCCAGGAAGAGCAGCACCCAGCCGCCCACAAAAAGTCCCGCGCCCCACACCCACTTCATGAAGATCAAAAGAATGATCCCCGCAAAGATCATGGGAATGCCGATGGCGTGAAGCAGTTTGTTCCAGACGGACTCGTGCTCGTGATCGTACTGCGTCATGTAGTGCGCCAGATTCGGCATAGCGCACCTCCTGTCAGCCGCTTGACGGCTGCCATTCAGTCGCGGGGACAACTACCGCAGAGCTCAGACTGTATACCCAAATAAAGCGGTTGGCTAGAGGGGCCTATACGTACTAGCAGGTACTTATTTAGAACTGTTGGATGCGTCTCCGCGTATGTTGTTTCGTTCGAATGAGCCTTGGATTGGCGTTGTCTTCTTGCCTGTATGTGCGGCTGGCTACAGCTCGCGCCGGCCTTCGAGCGCCTTCAACATCGTCACTTCGTCGGCGTACTCCAAATCCGCTCCCACCGGGATCCCCACTCCGATGCGCGTGACGTGCACGCCCAACGGCTTGAGCAATTTCGAAATATAGATTGCCGTGGCTTCGCCCTCGGCCGTCGGATTCGTGGCGATGATGATCTCTTCAACCTCGCCGCCCTTCAGCCGCTCGATCAAGGACTTCAAGTGCAATTGCTCCGGCCCGCGCCCCGAGAGCGGCGACAGCGAACCGCCCAGCACGTGATACATCCCGCTGTACGTGCGCGTCTTCTCGATGGCCATGATGTTGTGCGCTTCTTCCACCACGCAAATCGTCTTTTTGTTTCGCGTCGGTCCCACGCAATACAGGCACGGATCGGTATCCGTAATGTTGTGACAAACCGTGCAGGCGCGGATTTTCTCTTTGGCGTCGCGAATCGCGTCCGCCAATCCTAGCGCATCCTCCGGCGCGGCTCGCAGAAGATAAAACGCCAGGCGTTGCGCGGTCTTCTGTCCAATCCCAGGAAGGTGTTTCAGTTCATCGATGAGTCGTTCTACAGGCGGCGCAAAATCAGGCATAGACGATGTGTAGCACACCGCGCATCGATGCGCAAACCACGCGTATCGAGCGAACGCCTATTTCACGCGTGAATCAGGCGCAGGGCCCGCCTTCCGTTTACCCTGAGAAACGAAGGGTTTACCCCGACTCTTGTCGGGGAGGCAGGCCTCTCGCGCTCCGCGGAAATCCTTCCCATCATCGGCCCGCTTCATTGCCCAGCGGCACAACGCGCGCCTGCACCTTCTCTCGCTTCGCCAACTGCATTTCGTCGCGCGACTCGATGGTCTCCCGCCCTGTTTCATGCGAAGGCGTCCACACCTGTGCGAGGAAATACTTGTCCCCGTACTGATGAAACACGACCTCTCCATGTCCCTCCGGGGTTTTTCCAGACACCGGCATCGTCAGAACGTTTACGCTGGTCTTCCCGTCCGTGCTCTGCACCCGCAGCCAGCCATCCTGCAACTGCACCCGGTATTCTCCAGCCGGAAGCTGTTGGCGTTCGACTGTGAACGCAAACGGAGCTTTCAAAACCAGCCATCGCTTCGCCTGTGCCGCTGCGCCCTGTGCCGCTGCTGCCATCGCCAAGACCCAAACTGCGAACTTCAGTATGCTTTTCATCGTATTCTCCTTTGTGCATTTCGCCGGTGAAATTCACCGCGAACTGGCGCCACTTTGGAGGAGAAGGGTTCTGTGTACAATTCACCGCAGGTAATCTCGAGGAAAAACAAACCACATCGGCTATTTCCATGAAGACGAAGGACTTGCCACAGCGTCTATACTTGCGAAGGGGGCCGGTTTGGGCCCTTCCAATTGTGATAAATTTACAAGTTATATCGGGAAGTTAGCATGCCGCCCTTGGTCAACAATTCGCGCATCGTTCGCTTCGGAGCTTTTGAGGTCGATCTCCACGCCGGAGAGCTTCGCAAGTCGGGCATCCGGCTCAAACTCCAGGAGCAGCCTTTCCAGATACTTTCCCTGTTGCTGGAACAGCCTGGCGAAATCGTCACCCGCGAGGAGTTTCAGAAAAAGCTCTGGCCCGCTGACACCTTCGTCGACTTCGAGCACGGCTTGAACACGGCCATCACCAAGTTGCGCCAAGTCCTCGCGGATGAGGCTGACAACCCGCGCTTTATCGAAACCCTCCCTCGCCGCGGGTACCGTTTTATCGCTCCCGTTACGCTTGCCGCAAACGGTTCCTCTTCCAATGTGCAGCCCGCCGCAGACGTCTCAGAGGAAGCGGGGACGTCCGCAGCATCATTCAACACGGATACGACAAAAGCAGTCGGCGCTTCGTCAGCAATCCGTCAATTTCATTGGCGCACCCTGACGTGGCTGGCCGCGCTGGTTCTCGTGTGCGGCTTAGGAGTTGCAGCTTGGATTTTCTATTTGCGCTCTACGCGCCCGGCCTGGTCCGAAGTGCGCATCGCTCCGTTGAACGGCTTACCCCATGAAAGCGATGCCGCTTTTTCTCCCGATGGCTCGCAGGTGGCTTTCGTCTGGGCCGGACCCTTGCAGGATCGCATCCATATCTATGTTTCGCAGATTGGCGGGGAATCTCCCCGCCGCTTGACCACCTCTCAATGGGCCGAAATCTCACCGGTCTGGTCGCCTGAGGGGAAGTACATCGCTTTCCTGCGCTTTTCGCGGGACCGCGCCGAAGATGGCATTTACATCGCCTCGGCGTTCGGCGGCTCGGAGCGCCGTGTCTATCCGCTACAAAGCGCCCATAGCACGAAGGAGATCGACTGGTCTCCGGATGGCAAGTATTTGTCGTTCGCCGAAAGAAACTCTCCTTCAGAGGCTTCCAGCGTCTACTTACTTTCTCTCGACACTCTTGAGAAACACGCGCTGACCTTTCCTCCGCGCGGAATCCTGGGTGATTCCGATCCCGTCTTCTCGCCGGATGGGAAAACGGTTGCTTTCCTTCGTGACAGTCTGGATACGCAGGAAATCTACCTCGTCTCTTCCGAGGGTGGAACGCCGCGCCAGGTCACCTTCGACAATCGTATGATTGAGGGTATTTCCTGGAACTCTGATGGCCGCGACATCATCTTTTCTTCCAATCGCGGTGGCACTCCGAGTCTCTGGCGCATTCCCGCCAGCGGCGGAAACGCGGAACGTTTGCCTGCGGGCAGCGGCGGCCGCGCCGTTCGTCCCACGGTCGCTCGCAAGGGCAACCGTATGGCCTATACAAATCTCACCTATAGCTCCGACATTTGGCGGGCGGAACTCTCAGTTGCCGGCGCCAAGCCGACCGCTCCTGCAAAATTTATTACCTCGACCGAATTGGAGGAAGGCCCGCAATACTCTCCGGATGGAAAGCACATCGTCTTTCAATCTACGCGCACGGGAAATTACGAAATCTGGCGCTGCGATCCCGATGGGTCCAATCTTGTGCAACTCACGCACTTTGCCGGCCCCCTCACCGGCACTCCGCGATGGTCTCCCGACAGCCGCCAAATCACCTTCGATACGCGGCCCGCAGGCCACAGCCACGTTTTTGTCATCAACGCGGAGGGCGGCCAGCCTCGTCAACTGACTTTCGGTGAGTCCGAGAACGGTACCGCAAGTTGGTCCGCGGACGGCAAATTTATCTACTTTGCTTCCAGCCAGGGAGGAACCTGGGAGGTCTGGAAATTGCCGGCGCAAGGTGGCACTCCGGTTCAAGTGACGCACCAGGGCGGGTTCGGTCCGCAGCCTTCCCTCGATGGAAAATTTATTTACTATGCGAAAGGCCGCGATCTTCCCGGCGTTTGGCGCGTTCCCGTGGATGGCGGCGAAGAAAAGAAAATTATCGACGGTCCTCCCCCCACGGGTTGGGGCTATTTTGCCGTTACCGACAAAGGGATTTACTACGGCGATGTCCCCAACCACACCAACATGGGAGTTTTTTTCTTTGATTTCAAAACGGAGAAAAGCTCGCTGGCGCTCGCACTCGAACATTTCGGCAGCGAGGGCGCTCCCGGCATGTCCGTCTCCCCCGACGGCCGCTACATCCTCTACACCACGCTGAACCAGCCCACGGTAAACGTCATGCTCGTCGACAACTTCCACTACTAAGCGAGGCTCGAGTCACGACGCATCCTTTGTAGGGGCGCAGCACGCTGCGCCCCAATTGCCCTGGCTTCAACCATACGCTATTCTCAACGCACCGAACGCATTTCACAGCGCTGAATTCTCGCCCGCCTCATCCGCCGGCGCCACATGCACGCGATAATCCCATTCTGCCTCGCCTGCATTCATATTCGGATCGATGTGCAAAAACATAGTATCGCCCTTGCGCACCCGCGGCTGCTCCAGCAAAGGAAAATAAAGTTGCCACCAAGCCGTAAGCGGCAATCGCGGCGAATTCGAAATCGACACGCCCGGACATAGCTGGCATTCGAACCACCCAAGAAACCCGTCCACTCGCCCTTCCACGCAATCCTTGAAAACCACCACGGTCGGCCCCGGAGTTTGCGTCTCCTTATAAAAATCCACGTGGTAACATGGCGCCGGTTGCGCGATTTCCACCATCTTCTTACCCGAAGCGCGGATCAGCACTGGCAATTCAAAACGCTTCCTTCGGAACAAATCGAACTCGATATCGTAAAACCGCGCCGGAATCCGCCCCACGCCGACTTCATCCGAGGAAAACGGCATCAAAAACGTATCGCAAGTTTCCGGAATGATCCGCGCTCCCGGCTTCAAAAATCTCTCCCGCGCATCTGCGATGTACTCCACCGCGTTCTCCGTATCGAAGCAAAAGCTGCTCAGCGTCTCGGACACCAGCACATCGCATCGCTCCGGCAGCCGCACCTTCTTCGAATTCCCGCGAAGAAGCGTGATGCGCTCCTGCATTCCATTCGCCGCGATCAGTCCCGCGGTCATCTCGGCGATCCCGCTCAACTCGATCGCATACACCTGTCGCGCCCCCGCCTGCGCCGCAAAAAATGACAGCAACCCCGTCCCCGCCCCCAGATCAACAACCACATCTCCGGGCTTCACCGTTCTCCGAATCGCTTCGCGAAACGCATCGCAACGCACTTGATCGACCAACATGCGTTCCTGCACCACCGGATCGGCGAACGAATCCGCCATCCACGCCTGCTTCAGCACCTGCCGCTTGAACCACCGCCGCAACCTCAGCGCCTTTTCGCCCGCCGCCTGTGCACTCCGCCCCAAAATCATTCAGCCTGCTCCGTTCCGCCACGTCACGGTATGTGTCTGCAGAATCTTATTCCAGTTTCCTGCTGGCCCTCTGGAAATGTGTCTCTCCCACTTTTCGATGCCAACTCTACAGGAGGTCCCCCGGAGAATCGCGCCTGTATTTATAAGAATACATTGCACTTAACCGCTTCGAGGTTACTACCTGCGGAAAGGCAAGGAACAAAATGCAAGTTTCCTTCCTTTTGTCGTTCTATTATCAGAGCCAATCGCACCGTAGACGCAAGGAACACCCATGCCCCTTCTCTACCTCTATGGATTGCTGCTTCTGGTCACGCCTTTTTTCACCATTTTTCTCTTAATCCGGCAGGCCAGGCTTCGCAGGCAACTGAGCGAACTCATTGAAGTGAACGAGGAGCAGCACTTAAGATTGCAACGCGCCGTCGGCGAATTGCAAACCAAGCAGGCCGCATCATTTCAACCCGCTACTCTGGCTGCTGAGAAACCGGTCGTGACTGAGGTTCGCCAGCACGTTTCAGTCTCCAGCGCACCTACTATTGTGCCTCCGACGAAATTGATACCAGCACCGCCGCCGGCAGAAACACAACCGCCCATTGCGCCGCTCGTGCCGCCATCGATTCCCGCTGCCGAGAGAAAACCAGAGGCCGCGCAGGAACAAAAGCCCTCTGTGCCCTTGGCACCGTTGGACCCGAAGCCGCTTGCACCTGCGGCACAGACTCCACTTTGGGAAGGGAAGACAACGCCTACTGCCATTCCTCCGAAAATCGTTCTGCCACCTCCCGTCGTAATTCCACCGGCAACGCCTGTTCCACCTGCATCACCGGTTTCACCGCCGAAAGCGGCTCCTCCTGCTGCCGCAGCACGCGTTTCTTCGCCCTCGCCCATATCCCCGCTTAGCGTTCCCGCGCCCAAGCCGACTTTTCAGCAACGTATGAAAGCCGTCTCGACGATTGAAGAAACTCTCGGCACCAATTGGCTCAACAAGCTCGGCATCATCATTCTCGTCGTCGGCGTCGCTCTCTTCGGTATCTACGAGCTGGGCAATCTCGGCGTCGCCGGAAAGGCAGTGATCTCCTTTGCGGTGGCGCTGTCGTTTCTTGCAGGCGGCATTTACGTCGAGAAGCGCGAACGCTTCCGCGTATTCGGACGCACTCTCATTGGTGGCGGCTGGGCGCTGCTGTTTTTCAGCACCTACGGCATTTATCACGTTGCCGCAATGCACATCCTCGATTCGCTGGTTCTCGACTGTATCCTCATGCTTGCGGTTGCGCTCGGCATGGCCGCGCACACGCTGCGCTACAAATCCCAACTCGTCACGGGACTGGCTTTTCTGCTTGGCTACACGACTGTGGCGCTAAGCTTCAGCAATGTTTCGTCGCTGTCGTCTGCCGGTACCAGCGAGGGCACGGTCTATGGACTGGTCGCGGGAGTGATTCTCGCCATCGGTCTCGTTGCCATCGTGTTGAAAATGGGTTGGTTCGAGTTGGAAGTCTTCGGCATCCTCTCGAGCTATTTGAATCATCTTTATTGGCTTTCGCGCATTCTCGGCGTCGACGGCGCGCACGGTCGTGCATTCCCCGAATACCACGCCAGCCTGGCCATCTTGTTCTTCTATTGGCTGGCGTTCCGTATTTCTTACATCCTGCGCGGCATCAAGACGGATCTTGAAGAGAACGTCTCGACCGTTTCCGCTCTTCTCAACACGGTGCTTCTGCTCGGCGTGATGAAGTTTCAATCCGTTCAGCCGCAGCTTGCTTACCTGGCGCTGCTCGTACTTGGCGCGCTGGAATTCACCATTGCCCAGCTTCCGATTACGAAGCGGCGTCGCAGCGCTTTTGTGATTCTCAGCACCCTGGGCGCGGCGCTCATGATCGCGGCCGTTCCATTCCATTACTCCGGCAATCCAGTTGCCTATCTCTGGCTCGTTGGCGCCGAAGTTTTTCTTTTCGCGGGCATCACTCTCGAGGAAGGTGTCTTTCGCCGCCTCGGTCTGTGCACCGGACTTCTGGTCGGCATCGATCTCCTCGGCTTCAACTTCCGTCCACTCGTCGAACTGCGCGCCAAATCTGAGGCCCTGGCGCTGGCTGCGGGGATCCTCTTTGCTTTTTGCTCTGTCGTGTTTTATCTCAATGCGCTTGGAATCGCTTCGCGTTGGAGAGATTTCTTCCGCGATTCTCTCGACCGCCGCTTGCTCGACGTTCATTCCTATCTAGGAGCTTTCGCAGCCGCAACGGCGGCCTGGGCGCTCTTCTCGAACGATTGGACCGCACTTGCTTTTGCCGTCATTATGCTGGCACTCGCGTTCCTAGCCCGGCTTTCCGAATCGCGCCACCTTCAGGTGCAATATTCTTTGCTGGCAGTCCTTACGCTCTTTCGTATTTCAGCTTTTAATCTTCACTTCGAAGCTCGCGCCCACGCGCATATCAACACCCGCCTCATCACGCTTCCCATCCTCGGCGCCATTTTTTATTTCACGGCCAGGTTGGCCGCGCTGCGCGATGATCAGAACCAGCGCGTCCTACGCGGTCTGTTTGCATTCTCGGGCACCTTGCTCTTTGCCGCTTTGATTTGGTTCGAGGTGCCCGAGCTGTGGCAGCCGCTGGCCTTCATCGCTTTTGGCGTGACTCTTTCCGAGAGTGCCCGCGCTTTGCGCTATCAACCGCTTTGGGTTCACGCGCACGGCCTCACTCTTCTTGCTTGCTTCACTGCGTTCAATGCGGACCCGAACAACATTCATCTCTGGCACACGATCCCGGTGCACGCACTTGCCGCGCTTCCGGTCGTCACGGGTTGCTACTGGATTGCGAAACGTCTCGGCGTGGAAAACCTGCAACATCTGAAGATTGCACGCGCCGCTTATACCTGGATCGCCGCGGGCGCAATGGTCTGGATCATCGAGGAAGCAGTACACGCTCCCTGGATCGCCGTTGGCTGGATCGCGTTCGCAGTGGCGCTCGCTTTCTCGACCCGATGGATTCGCTACCGCCAGCTCGCCTGGCAGGCCAACGTCGTGGCCCTCTGCGCTTTTGTCCGCACGCTTCTCATCAATTACGACCTGACCGGCCACTATGGGCCGCTCAGCTTACGCTTGATCACCGTTTCGATTGTTGCCGCCGGGCTGTACGCGATCTCGCGCAAAGCCGGCGAACCTGGCCCGCCGTATGCGCTGCCCTTGGCCTATCTGCGAACCACCGCCGCAACTTCACTCCTGGCTCTATTGATGTGGCACGAATCTTCCACCGGCTGGCTCGTGGCGCTCTGGGCGCTGTTCGCTTTCGCGCTGGCGGCCGTTGATCGCCGCTTCAAGATGGACGATCTCCGCTGGCAGGCACACGCCCTCGCAGGGCTTGCATTGGTTCGCAGCGTCGGTGTCAACCTTTACGTTGCAGAAACCTGGCACAACCTTAGCGTTCGCCTGCTCTCCCTCAGCATCGTGGCCGTGATTTTCTATGCGATGTCGCGGCTGATCCGCATGCCGGATGAGTGGCGCGCACGCGATTTCCACCATATCTATTCGTGGTCCGCTTCCTTGCTCGTCTCCCTGCTTCTTTGGCACGAGTTGCAGCCGCTCAGTGTCGCTGTCGGCTGGGCGGTGTTCGGATTGGTTCTGTTCGAATATGGCCTGCTGCGCA
>Ga0207102_1077_pt1 | contig 17617 bp, 19 predicted proteins | sample Alteio_BWMinHeat_80_FD_153573 | JGI IMG/M metagenome (GOLD analysis project Ga0207102, IMG submission 153573) | Enriched cells from forest soil in Barre Woods Harvard Forest LTER site, Petersham, Massachusetts, United States -... | ecosystem: Environmental > Terrestrial > Soil > Temperate forest >... | reverse complement strand
TAATTATAGAAATGTCATCCATGGCAGCCGCCGGTTTATAAACCCCTAACGTAGGGCAGGAGTAATTTTTTAGTGAATAAGATAAGATTGTAATATCCAGTGTTTTTTTAAACATCGTTATTTTTATACCCATAAAAACTGATCCAGTGGATAAAAAATTACCAGTTATCGGGGTGTTTTTCATGGCGCTTGTTTTTATATAGAAAAGGAATTGTGGAGCAACTACAATCAGAGATTCAAACACGAATTAAAAATATGGAAACTGAATCAGACGATTCTTTCGCCGGCCTGGTTCCTGCGATTGCATGAACCGGAATAAAAACCGGTGGCAAGAAAATTGCATTACATTATAACACGTATTCAGAGTTTAAAGTTTGCCCTTCATATTTATGGGGGGCTTTTATTTTTACCTTTTAATCTGATCCCGATCCTGGTCCAATATTAAAAAACCTTAAAATATCGCTAAAGCACCACGCTGCTCATGTTGGGTAGTACATTTTTATTTAGCTTACGATGCAGGGACGGATCTTAATACCATGAAACAACGGTTAGTCATTTATTTCATCGCTGGTTTCAGCACCGGCTTTTTGGGCTTCGGGATATTATTCTCTGAAGGCTGGGCCATCCGTTGCGGTTTATTTCTGTCTCTGGCAACCACGGCCCTTTTCGGCAGCAGCAAAGAACGGTCACTATTGCCAACATTACCTTTATGAAGACATTTGTCCTGGGAGATATTCACGGTGCTTCGCGCGCGCTGGATCAGTGCATGGAGCGGTCCGGCTTTGATTTCGAAAACGATCGCCTGATTCAGCTGGGCGATGTCGTGGACGGCTTCAGCGATGTGTATGACTGCGTGGAAACACTATTGCGCGTTAAACATTTGGTTGCCCTGAAAGGCAATCATGACGACTGGTTCCTGGAATTTATTCGCACCGGTTATCATCCGACGGGCTGGAATTACAGTGGAAAGGAGACGGCTCTTTCCTATCTGAAACTCACCGGTCGCGAGCGGTTCATTAAGCGCGGCCGCGATGGTTATAAGACGGCCCTTGATGCTAAAGACATTCCCCGATCCCACCGGGAGTTTTTTAAAAGCCAGTTACTCTATCATATCGACGATGAAAATAATTGTTACGTGCATGCAGGGTTCAACCGCTTTCTTTCCTTTACAATGCAAAAACCCGAAACATTTTACTGGGACCGTGAACTCTGGCTGGCGGCACTCGATTATCAAACAATGAAGGATCAAAATCCGGCCATAGGCCCATTTATTAATTTCTGCGAATGCAATGAAATTTATATCGGCCACACGCCGACGGTGAACTGGGGGACGGACAAACCCATGCATGCGGTTAATATTTTTAATATGGATACGGGCGCCCGTCAGGGCGGCAGGCTAACGATCATGGATATCCGAACAAAGGAGTACTGGCAGAGTGATGTGGTGGAAGAACTGTATGGCGTGATGGCAGGTTTTTAGATTATCTAATAAGTACGACCGTTCCGCTGGCCGTTTTGGATTGATTGGTCACCGCGTCTGTATATTGTATCATCCAGACATAGGTACCTGAAGGCTGTTCCTCGCCATTGAAGTATCCATCCCATCCAACACCACTATTGTTCGTATAAAATATGCGCTGGCCCCAGCGATTAAAAACAATAAATGATTTTATAGTTGTTGGGGCAACCTGGGGCGGAATCCGGAATACGTCGTCTATCCCGTCACCATTCGGTGTAAAGGCATTGGGCATTTTTAATGGACGATAGACGATTATTTTTATTTTCCCCAAAGCTGTGCAGCCATTATCTGAGGTCACTGTCAGCTGATAGGTTGTTGTGGTGACAGGCGATGCGACCGGGTTTGGGGTGTTGGGATTATCCAGATATGTTGGTGGTGCCCACTGGTAGTTAATAATGGACCCTGAAATGGTCGGATGGATCGTTATGCTTTGCCCCGGTAAGATTACCGTATCGTTTCCGGCGAAAACGGTCGGAGGGTTTTTAATAATGGCCGTGATTTTATTGGATGTATAAGGAATACTGCATGTCGAATCGACCGTCATGATGCAGGATACCTCATCACCATTTTGTAATGACGTACACTGTAAGGTATCCTTACCCGAACCCGTGTTGACGCCATTTATCTGCCACTGAAACGAAGATGAAGCGCCGCCGTTTACCGGAGTCGCTGTAAACAAAACGGTATCACCACTGCAGATGGAAGCATTGGGAGAACTGATCGAGACGCTCGCATTGAGTGCCAGTCCTATGCCGATAGCCTTCGATGTATCTTTTAAACCAACTGCACAGGAAGGATTGTTGGTCAGGATACACCGGACGGAATCACCGGCTGCAGGATCATTATTCGTATATGTGTCCGCGTTAGTTCCCACATTGATCCCGTTCAGCTGCCACTGGAAAGATGGGTTGGTCGCGGTTGTTGCGGGTGTCGCAGTAAAACTTACTCCTTCACCTGAACAGGGAGGATTTGGATCAGCAGAAATGGTAACGACTGGCGGACTGACCGGAGGGTACCAGTTCAGTGCGTACAGGATTCCTATTTTGTTATCAAAACTATATTCAATCAGATTTTGGTCACTAATTACGGTCGCACTCTGCGCATATGGATAAAGCGTTTTGGATATGACTGCGCCGGTATTGATATCGAGTGTATACAAATAATTCGAGATACAGGTTGGGGAAGAAAGATCCATTCCAAGGAAAATATATCTGCCGGAGGTTTCATCAATGGTATATGCATTCAAATATGGCAGAGAAAGTGACGGAAGACCTGCCATTGGATGGAGAGCTCCGGTAGAAAGGGTTATTGAATCAAATTGTGATGCCGACTGATCGATACCGAAGAGTTTGCCATTGAGATTATCATAAACGATATCCAGAACATTTCCAAGTGAAGGATTGTAGAGGATAGCGCCGGTGAGTGCGTTGATGACAAGCATGCTCGTGCCATCGCTTGTTATATAGAGATGGTCTTTCCTGTCGTAAGTGCTCCAGCTATATCCATTATAACCTGGCAGGGTTTTTTTTATATGCACTGCGCCGGTAGCGGGGTCGATCCATGACAAGGATACACTTCCTCCTCCCGAATAAAGAGCATAGAGGGTATCATCTCCGTTATCATATTGCAATCCCTCCACCTGTCCTGCCATGTTGGATGGACAAAGAGGCTTATAGATAATCGCACCTGTAACCGCGCTGACCGTATACAAATACCATGGAGGCGTTCTGTTGGTATTGCCCTGAAAAAAAAGCGCTGATTATTCTCATCATAAGTGCTGTTGTCGGCGGTGACCCAGGTTACACCTGGTATATTGGCGATTCTGTTTACTGACAGGTTGGAATAATTCAATGTGGCGAGCCATTCGTCTTGTGCCTTTACCCTTGTACACATGATCATGAAGAAAAAAATAATTTTTATTCTCATTTTTTACGAAGGAGTGAAAAATAATTCCTGATTCCAAAGTTAAACTACCCGTAAGGTTTTGAAGACTGTGAACTTTTGTGCCTGTGATGTTACTTTTTATCAAAGAAAGGTATTATTACATCTGGCAACACTGGCGACATAAAAAGAGTATAATGTGTTTCGCCTGGGATGATTGCAAGTTGTGAAACCGGTCTTCCGGTACCCTGCCAACCCGGATCTTTCAAACCACCGCCAAGTAATTTGAAAAATTCTACCATGTGGCTAGGCATGACCGCATCAGCATCTGCACACACTAACAATACAGGCAACTTAATTGCTGCAACTTCTTTTGACCAATCATAGTCTTTTTGGATGGCTGCGCTCATTTTGGTCACCAGCTTTGTCCAGTCCTCAGGCTTTGGCGCCAATTTTAAATACGATTGATACATGGGTGTTTGTTTTAGTGCCTCCGCAGATGCTGGTCCCATTTGATCTTGCTGAACAAGTAAATCAGGGAACCATCCTTTTCGCTTGAATGGGCATGAGATCAGCACCACCTTATTCAGTAACTCCGGATGCTGAATGCAGAGACGAAGCGCAACTGATGCCCCCAATGAATAGCCCACGACATTTGTTTTTCCAAGGTTAAGATGCCTGATCAATTCTGCTATATCATTAGCCATAGAATCCATGTCAATTGGCCTGTCAATATCAGCAGTGCGTCCATGTCCCTGCAGATCCACAGCAATCACTTTATTATTTTTTGCAAGCGTGCCTATGTTGGGCATAAACAACCCGGTGTTCCCAAACCCGCCATGTAAAACAATTACCGGCTGTCCTGTACCCTGAATCTCATAATACATTTTAAGTCCATTGACATAAGCATATGCTTTAATTGTATCTGTTGCCATTTTGTTTTTGATTTTTGTATTTATGTGTGCAGTATGCTGAGAATCTCCAAAACTTGTTATTAAAAATGAAAATAAAAACCAGGTCAAGGATATTTTAATCGCACTTTTCATAATAAATAATATTTATTCGTTAAACATTTTTTGGTTTGCAACTCAGTATTAATCAATTAAGGATTGCTATCCACAGCAGGTACGGAATGATGTTCGTGCAGGATCGTCCACACCCCTTTTATTTTTTTCAGGCCCGTTGTTAACCTGAAATGCAATGGGATAAAATCATCGCTATCACTTTTATCGGCACATTCCAATTTACCAAAGGCGAATGCCACCTGATCGTCTGCAATGATGTTTAGTTCGTGGATGTCAAAGACACCCTGTTTTGTAAATCGAAAGAACAGATCCCAGGTTTTGCGGTAGGCATCCAGTCCCACTGACTGAAATGGTTCAGGAACATCATACATCACAAAATCCTCCGAATGAAAAGCGATGATGGCTTGGATATCCCTGTTTCGAACAGCTTTTGCCCAATTTTCCAACAGCTTCCGGATTTGTATTTCATTTTCTCCAACTCTTGTCATGACTGAATATTTGGTTCCGGTTTGCTATCATGCAACAACTAGTGAATAAACTTCGTTGTTATCATTACCCGGATCTGGTTTATCCGGCAGATACCGGAATTGAAATTTAGCGAGCATTTTTTTAGAACGCATATTGGCTTTATGCGTATATGCTTCCACGTTAGTCAGTGCCAGATCTTTAAATCCGTAATCTAACACAGCTTGTACCGCTTCTGACATCAGGCCCCTGCCCTGAAAAGCGGGGAACAGTTCGTATCCGAGTTCCGCCAGTTTCCGGTCTTCTGAAAAATTCCAAAGGCAGACCGTTCCGATCAGATCCGGTTGCGTATTCAGGCAGATGGCCCAATACATATCAGGACCCCGGTCAACGTTGCTCCATATTTTCTCGATGAAAGCAGCCGCCTCGGTTTCGCTGGTCATCCTCATGCGCTGGATGAATCTGGACACCTGTTCATTGCTGCGCAGAATAAACAAAGCCTTACGGTCTTCTGCAACCAGGCGGCGCAGGATCAGACGACTGGTCTTTATTACTGGGAAAGCAACAGGAGAACTCATGGTGGATTATTTCTTCTTTTTAGAAGCTTTGGCAACGGCATTATAATCCAGTGCCAGCCCGATCCAGTAAGCCAGTTTCTTTTGAGTCGTGAGTGCGGTGGCATCCACGAATACATAACCCCGCATCGGTTTGCCCGTGAAATCCATCGGATGGCAGCCTTCTTTCTCCATCACTTCGTCATACATCGTGGGGTCGAGACGGACCATCATCCGGTCCTGTTCAACGCCCACACACATTTTGTCGTGGACCATAAAGCAGAGGCCTCCGAACATTTTCTTCTCTTCGGTTATTTTGTGCGTTTTGCTGATGATCTCGCGTGTACGTGCTGCCAGCTTTTCGTTGTAAGCCATGGGGGATGTTATTGGTGCATTCAAGTTAGTAAAAATCGGTAAACTGTCCGGTTCTTGTAATAAAATATTTGGGTAACTCAAAAGTTACTTATATATTTGCGTAACCTTAAAGTTACTTATCAAAAAAAATGAAAGCAGTAGTTATAGGGGAACCCTCAGGGGCTACCATGGAAGACATTATGAAAGTCTATCCAAAACACAAAGCCATCGTAGATAAATATATCGCCAGGAATGAGTTGATTGGTATCGGGCCATTCGGAGACATGGGAAACATGGCCATCTTCAGAAGCCGGCCGGCGGCCGAACAATTTGTAAGGGAAGATCCGTTCATACTGGAAGGTCTTGTAAAGTCATTTGTTATCAGGGACTGGAACGATAGCTTACTGCCCGAGTGCATAACAGACAAAAGCTATCATGTTACGATTGAAATACCCAAATCTCCTGAAGAAGTTTTCCAGGGCCTTACTCAAAACGTTCCAAAGTGGTGGGGCGGCAGAGACTTTACCGGAAGCAGCATTCAATTGAATGATGAGTTTATCATCCATCACCCGGGTGCGCATTATTCAAAACAGAAATTAACGGAGGTCGTTCAGAATAAAAAAATAGTCTGGTGTGTCGAAGAAAGTAAACTCAGCTGGATAAAGAAGCAGGATGAATGGACAAATACCAGAATGATTTTTGAAATAGCTCCCACCGGGTATTCTTCAATTCTTCATTTCACACATGAAGGCCTTGTGCCTGAAAAGGAGAGTTATGCCATGTGTTCAGAAGGCTGGAATCTGGTAATAAAAGAGTGGCTATTCGACTTTGTTGTTCATGGCAAACCACATTTTGATTTATAACTGCGATTAAAAAATAAAATGAAAAATCATATTTATACCACAAGCATGGAAGTTCCGTTTCCTCCCCGTTATGTTTTTAATCATGTCAAAAATCTCTCAAAATGGTGGCCGGAAGAATATATTGGGGGAGGTATAGAACACGATTCGGAATTTGTATTTAAGACCGGAGAAGGACATTATTCAAAAAACAGAGTAGTAGAATTTGAACCAGACAAAAAACTTGTTTGGCTTACAACAGAGAGCTTACGCAAAGCGGATAACTATGATTGGTCAGGTACAAGATTCATTTTCGAGTTGACGCCCAAAGCAGAAAATACATTGATCAAATTTACTTATGATGGCATTGTTCTGGAAAATGAAGTAGAGAAATTAGCTCAGATATGTGATATGACGCTTAAAGAAATGCTGGCAGGATGGCTAAACAATCCCGGCTGACGGCTTAGTGATGAACATTGGTATCTTTATACCACCATGAAAAAAACCGAATGGTTCAATAGAAAATTCCCTCCGATCGACGATAATGGAATCCTTCCATCCATCATCGAGCGACTCATCGGAACGCCGGCAAGACTTGAAGAGATCACACACGATATCGACGAGTGGATACTTATGGCGAAGGATGGAGAAAAATGGTCCATCAAGGAAGAAGCAGGACATCTCTCGGATCTTGAACCGCTCTGGCTCGGGAGACTGGAAGAACTCATGAACGGATTGACGGAATTAAGGGTCGCGGATCTGACCAACCAGCGAACACATACCGCCAATCACAATGCAACCGCAATAGAAATTCTATTAAAAAGATTCAGGGATCAAAGAATGCTCTTCGTCAACCAGCTCATGCATCTTAAGGACGAACAATTATCCCATGCCGCCTTGCATCCCCGTCTCAAAACTCCGATGCGGATCATCGATCTTGCTTTTTTTGTAGCGGAGCATGATGATCATCACCTGGCAAGGATCAGGGAAATGCTGGGTTAATGACCTTATCCGCGACATTAATACCCATTATGAGCAATTTTCTTTGCAGATGAAGGCATACCATGTTGTTATCAGCAGGCCCGGCTATTGCATTATAGAGATATGAGATATGAGATATGAGATATGAGATATGAGATATGAGATATGAATTATTAATTATTCAATTATTCAATTATTTATATGCAACAACAAATACTAAGTAGATTTTTTAGATTCTTTATTTTAAGTGGAATTATTTTAAATTTGGTTGCCTGCAATGGCAGTGACAGCACAAGTAAGAACACAACTGACAGCGTTTCTGCGCCAAAGGATTCAGTAAAAGTAGCAGTTAAGAAGAAAGGAAAAACTTCCGTTACTTATGTTACTGCAAGCGGTGTAAAAATAGCTAAAGATGCACACGGCATCTACAACCAGGCTGAAGTAGCTCCTGAATTTCCAGGCGGACAGGATGGTTTGTCTGATTACATCAATAAAAACCTGGCATATCCACAAACAGCGATTGACAATGGTATAACCGGTACGATACATATTAGTTTCGTCGTGGATGAACATGGCAAAGTCCTGAATCCACAAGTGACGGATACCAAAAATTTGAGCACTGATTTGAATGCAGAAACATTGAAGGTGTTTAACAATATGCCCTTATGGAAACCAGGATTAATTAAAGGGAAGAATGTAAAAACCAGGTTGGAATTACCAGTTAGTTTTCAACTGGAAGATGCAGGTTAACATCTTACTGGGATTTATTTGGCTTGAGTTCAATCCAGGTCGGCGCATGGTCGCTGGATTTCTCCCAGCCCCTCACTTCGCGATCGACGCCTGCACTCACCAAACGTTTGGCCAGTACCGGGCTCAGTAACAGATGATCGATTCGTAGTCCTGCATCCCGCCCATATGCATTTCGAAAATAATCCCAGAATGTATAAATTTTTTCGCCCGGGTGTTTAGTTCTCAATGCATCAATCCAACCCTGTGAAACGAGTTTGCTGAAAGCCTCCCTGACTTCAGGAATGAAAAGTGCATCGTTTATAAATTTCTCAGGTTTGTATACATCCAGATCGGTAGGCATCACATTATAATCGCCTGCAAGTATCACCGGCACATCCATCGCCATGAGTTTTTTTGCATGTGCCGTCAGCCTTTTAAACCAATCCAGTTTGAAATCAAACTTGGGACCGGGCAGTGGATTTCCATTCGGTAAATAAATACAGCCGATAATAATATCATCGACTTTTGCTTCAATATAACGACTGTGCAGGTCTTCCGGATCTCCAGGTAACACCCTTCTTATTTCTTCTGGTTTTTCTTTCTTTGATAATATCGCAACGCCATTCCAGCTTTTTTGACCATGCCAGATCGCATGATATCCTGCATCCAGGATGGCCTGTTCAGGAAATTTTTCGGTCGGCGCTTTCAATTCCTGGAGACAAACAACATCCGGTGCAGACTCTTTCAGCCAGCGTAATAAAACCGGAAGACGGCCATTTACACCATTCACATTATATGTCGCAATTTTCATCTGTTGAATGTTCAAATGAAAGAATCCATGAAATTGTTGCTATTTTCTTTCCAATACAGATCCCTGCAAATATCTCATCTTTACAAATGATGCGGTTTCTTTAAAACCGGCATCCAGCCATTGTTGTTTACATTGTGGGTTAGCGTATAATATTTTCAATGGCCGGTTTTTTCGGTCAAGGCTTTCAGATACTTTCTTAATGAATTCATGCATAACCACCTCATCAAAAGGATTAAATAAAAACAAAACGCCCACTGTTTCCGGAATACGATAATGACGGGCATCCGCACATTCAATGGTAATGGATACATCCGGATATTTGGTTTTTATGCCATTACAAACATTAACGGCATCATCGCATAACTTTTTAGAAAAATCTATGCCGATGATATCTGAAAAACCATAAGCAGCACCCATAGCCAATAATCGTCCCTTGCCGCATCCTACATCCAAAAATGTTGTTGTAAAATCAGCTGGCTGCAAATAATTAAACAACCTGCTGGAAGTATAATAGTTAAGAGGCTCATACATACTAAAATGCTTACGATCTTCAACCGATACAGCACCTGGCAGGTTATCAATGCCTATGGTATGGATACCGTATTTCTTTTCACCGCTAATTTCCTGTCGAATAATAAAATTAGCAAGACGGAATCCCCAATTCCATTCGAGATATAAAAAATACAACAGATACCGCATCATTCAATATTTAATGTGCGAAGAATGTGCTGCCGGAGATATTTCTACCTATAGGGATTACGCTGAATCAGAAGCGCAGAAGGGATTCTATAAAGTTAATCTATTTAATAGATACATGCAATTCCTGGCATGGTATCAGAAACCAGTAAGGATAGCTACCCCGGATATTTGAAATTCATTGGTTTCCTTTAGGTAGGTATAGTCTTTCTTCCATTCTGGAAAATGTTTAGCTGTCATTTCAATGGCATCCATTATATAGTTAATCTCGCCGTCAGTCATGATAGGATGAATGGATATTCGAACCCATCCTGGTTTAGTGGAAAAGTCTCCGGAAAGGATTCGGTTACGTATTTCCCGTGACCGGCGCATGCCAACTCCCAGCAATGCATGGCCGTAGGTTCCCGCACAGGAACATCCTCCCCTGGTTTGGATACCGAACCGGTCATTCAGAATTTTTACAATCAGGTTATACGGAGCATGCTGAATAACAAATGAGATGACTGCCAGTCTTTTTTTTGCATGATCCGCCAGTATTTCCAGATTCCTGATCTTTGAAAGACGGTCAAAAATAATCGCTAACTGTTCTTCCTCCCGTTTTAATAAATTCTCCACACCCATCTTTTCTTTTAACCGTATGCACATACCCACCCTTATGCCCTGAATGATGGGCGGTGTGCCTCCATCTTCCCGTTGTTCTATATGATCAACATATTCATGTTCTTTCCATGGATTACTATAAAGAACCGTTCCTCCACCCGGTTGATCAGGAATTTTGTTACGATAGATTTTCCGGTTGAAAATCAATACGCCTGAGGTACCGGGGCCTCCTAAAAATTTATGCGGGGAAAAATAAATGGCATCCAGTCCAGTCCCCGGTTCTGTTGGATGCATATCGATATCAACATAGGGAGCGGAACCGGCAAAATCAACAAAACATAAGCCGTCGTTTTCATGGATCATTTTCGCCATCGCATGATATGGCGTTTCTATTCCCGTCACATTAGAACAGGCTGTCAATGCCAGGATCTTTTTTTTCCGGTTACTGAATTTTTTCAATAAACTTCTGAAAGCATCCAGGTTAATCTGTCCGTCCTGATCATGTTCAATCAATTCAACGGTGGCGATGGTTTCCAGCCAGGAAATCTGGTTGCTGTGGTGTTCCATATGACTCAGAAAAACAACCGGACGCAGCGACTCGTCCAAACGAATACTATCCGTTGAGAGATAGTCCGACAATCGTTCGGGAATCCGCAACCCTAATATTCGTTGCAACTTATTTATTGCGCTGGTCATGCCACTGCCGCAGAAAATGAGCACATCATCTTCATGGGCATGAACATGTTCTTTAACAATTGATTTGGCCTCTTCGTAAGCGGCGGTCATCTTCTTACCCGTAACAGTTGATTCAGTATGCGTATTTGCCATAAAGGGCAAAATCCGGTTAAGTATAAATTCCTCGATGGGCCGGTAAGCCCTGCCGCTCGCCGTCCAGTCGGCGTAGACGATCTGTTTTTTCCCAAACGGTGATTCAAAACATTGCTGGTTACCAATGATATTTTTTCGGAATGCCGAAAAATATACTTCCAATGAAATCTCTTTTTTCATATATGAGACTGTCATTTAGTTTTTGCAGCACCAGAGATTCCGAAAAGGTCATAGGGCTTCTTATTAATCTCACCATTAAATAAATAAACGACAAGAATAATATAGGCAACAAAACCCAACACAACCAGCCATTGTGTGCGGGAAGTTTTCTGGATATCCTGTTTTGATTTAGCATCACAGACTTCGCCCGGACAATACTGTACTTTGTCGCGATAGATCGCAGCGTAGAGTTTACAGGCCAGACAAATACCGAAGGCCGATTCAAAAAACAAAAATATAAGGCACATAAGACATACGATGCCCGTTATCGGACTGTAAGCATTAACCACCACTAAAAAAACAAACATGGTGGCTGATAATATTACCCCGATTATCCATGCAAACTTTTTTTGTTTCGCACCAACATACTCAGGCGTTTGATTTCGCACGATCAGTCGTCCGACAATTAAACTGGGAGAATATTTCGGGTTGATAAATACCCTGATTATAAAATCGGTCAGGAAAAAAGTAATAGCATATTTCGCCAGTGCAAAATCATTATTGAAGAGAATGATCATCAGAGAAATAAAAATAATGAGGAACAGTATGCCCGCGGCAGCTCTTATTTCTCTTTCGTTGAGTACCGGGATATCGTATCCGGGAACCTGTTCACCAAAAGCTATAATCTTTGGCATATGTATGGTTGTTTATACTAAAACTAAGGATCAGACCGGGCATTCCTGAAACTATTTGACGCCTGCCTGTACATTTTACGCAGATGGTCATTTTTACATGAAATCCGCGATATTAGGTGGCTACTGCTGTTGCGTATGAAATTTTATATTACAGAATACATCTTTTGAAGGGTAAAGCGTCTCTTTTTCGTGATATCCTGCATTTGAAAAGAGATATTTCCACTGATCAGATCAATGAAATACTTTTATAGTATCAAACTATGTATGAAGCGATATGTTTTTCCGAAGGTATAAATTTCATTTCCTTTTTTTTCTTGCCTATATCGGTGCGCTGGTCATTGAAAAACCGGTTTATTTAGGCAATAGCGTAGCTGATTGTTTTTCCTACATGTTCACGGTTTTTATACATTTTTCGCTGTTCGCCGGTCTGATTCTTACGAACAAAACATTGCTGATCCCCTTCCTCCTGGACAAAAAACGGTTTAGTTTGTACGTTGCCGGGTTGGTCAGCCTGGTGTTGATTTATACCTATTTTGTTGCCCATTATAATTATCTGCTTCACCACAGCCTGCTTCATGATGTCCCGATTGGAACAAGTTCAGGATTCTGGGACAATTTTGTTTACGCGCTTTGTTGTACGGTCATTGCTGCCATGTTGCATATAACTCAAAAATGGTCGGATCAGGAAGAGCAGGTGAAAAATATCCAGATCAACCAGCTTCAGACAGAATTAAAGTATTTGCGTTCACAGATCAACCCGCACTTCCTTTTCAATGGACTGAACTCCGTATATGGATCCATTGAAATGAGCAACCTCCAGGCCCGGGACATGATGGTGCAATTCTCCGATCTGTTGAGGTATAATTTATATGAGGCGGATGTCGAAACGATCGCATTGGACAAAGAAATTAAATATCTGGAAAACTACGTGGCCCTTCAAAAGGCCAGAAGCAATGACAACGTGGAAGTCAGCCTGTTCGTGAGTTATAAAAATCGCAGCGTCCAAATTGCTCCCCTGATATTTATGGCTTTTGTGGAAAACGCATTTAAGTATGCTTCCAGAGACGATCGGATGAGCAATCGCATCGTCATTCATTTAAAAGAAGAAAATGGTCAGATACATTTCACCTGTGAAAACTCTTTTCATGAATCACAAACGTCTTCCGGAGGAATCGGCCTGAATAATGCATCCAGGAGACTGGAATTATTATACAAAGACCGGTACAAGCTGGATATCAAAAAAGAACAAAACATCTATCGTGTGGATTTAATCCTCAGCCTATGAAAAAACTTAGTTGTATCATAGTAGACGATGAGCCCATTGCCCGGAAAATATTACGCGAATTTGTGGAGCATATTCCGTTCCTCGATTTGCAGGGTGAGTTTGAAAATGCGGAAAAAGCAAAAGTGTTTTTAGGAAGAAATACGATCGATATTATATTGCTGGACATAGAGATGCCAGAGGTTTCCGGTTTACAGTTACTGCAAAATATGCATATCGAATCACTTGTCATTGTAACCACGGCCTTTCCAAAATATGCGCTGGAGGGATACGAGATGGATGTGATTGACTATCTCTTAAAACCTTTCGCGTTCAGCCGGTTTCTAAAGGCCGTACAAAAGGCCAGGGATTATTATCAGATCAAGCATGCAGCTGTTGCCACCCAGCAGTCTTCCTATATCTTTATTAAGAGTGACAAACGGATAGAAAAAATTGAACTGAGTGAAATCATTTATGCGGAAAGTGTGGGAAACTATGTAAGTATTCACACGGAAAATAAAAAGATGCTCGCCTACCTGACCATGAAAAGCCTCGAATCACAACTACCCATAGATGATTTCATAAAAATCCATCAGTCATATATTGTCAATTGCTCAAAAATTCAGGCCATTGAAGACAATGAAATTAAAACGGCCGCTCAGTCCCTGCCCATCAGCCGGAATTTCCGCGATTCAGTAATGAAGATCGTTCAAAAAAGGCTTCTCAAAAGATAAGAGGGGCCATCATTTAATAGGCCATTTTATTCCAGGGTTGCTTAAAGCCTTCCACATGATCTGGTCTAATTCGTTTAAATAATTTTCAATTGCAGGACGATTGGTATTAATGAGGATCACCCAGGAAAAACCATTTGCGGCGCATACCATTTCAGAAGTCTGGCCGAAATGTTCGCTCATATAATATCGATTTTTAAAATCATCATTTAAAAACCAGCCACAAGCAAAATGTTCATTAGGATTTGACGCAGTCAGCATGATTCTCCTGGATGTGCTGTCTAAAATATTATTATTAGAAGAAAATCTATTTACATTGTCGGTTAAGATTAGCAGGTCAGTTGCTGATGCAATCCAACCACTACAGGCATCCGCCCTAGGGAAACAAAATTCATCATCCAGTTCTGCATCATATCTTGTAAAAAACCTGTCTTTATAATTTGTTACCTCATTCTTTTTTTTGTCCCCTAACCAACCTGCTATTTGCATATCGGAAATTCCAATTGGCTTCAGTATACTATCTTTTACAAAATTGGTGTAAGAGAGTCCGCTGATCTTTTCGATAATTCTTCCCAATACCAGGTATCCAAAATTGGAAAATCCATAACTGCTTCCAGGCACATTCCTCAAAGGGATATTGTCTAAGGTCCAGGTCAAAAATTGTTCTTTTGTAATAGACGTATCCCTGAATTTTGGATCATCCACCCTATCATCAAGTCCGCCTGACCAACCACCACAGGTATGATGAAGAAGTTCATTGACCGTAATATTGCTTATGTTAGCAGTATAGGGATGCATGCCATATTTGGTTCCTAAAATTCCACTGTCGCCAAAAACTCTTGACTCAAGGGATAATTTTCCCTCCTGAATCAATTTCATTATTGCTATCGCCGTGATCGTTTGAGATATCTGCCCGATTCGAAACAAACTGTTCTTTGTGACTTCTTCTTTGGATGAAAAATCTGCATACCCATATTGCTTTAAATATATAAGCCTGCCATCTTTTGAAACGGCTAAAGACAGGCCGGGGATATGGTAATTTTCCATAAAATTGACTACCAAACTATCAACACCCAATATGGAACCTGGCTGACTGACTTGTCTTGTGATTACTTCACCCCAACCGGAATCCTTACCTGAGCAGGCAGTTAGCAAATAAAATAAGCCCGGAATTAAAATAATAATTCCAAACTTTTTCGCAGCAAACGAACTCATACTATTTTTTTAAATGAATTAGATGTGATATTTAATCGTCCAATCACTTATTGTCAGAATAAATAAGATGCCAATTCTTCATTGAACTGAATTGCAAAGATTTGAACGAACTACTACTTATAAAGTTTTCGTTTTTGATACATTAGTGTTCGAATTCGACCATGGCCGGTAGCAGTCATTCTGATGGCTTTTGGATTTCATTGAAAAAATCTGCTATTCCTCAAATGCAATTGTCATTACTCCGATTTCACTCGCGGGAATCGAATATTTTTTAGCAATTGTCTTCCATTTAGCAACCGAACGGCGGACTCTCTTTAAAATTGAATCCGCATTTTTCTCGACCCTGAAATATTTTGCTACGGAAAGCGCTAGTCCGAAATCCAGTGCGTTATCAGTTTCAGAAATATTCAGCGTGAGGCCACGTCCTTCATAATTTGGATTGACATCATATGCCGGCGAGAGGGTCCATCCATTTGAAGCGAGCAGGAATCCGTGATTCCGCAGATGATCGTCGGTGTTTTTCACTGCAATATTAAATACAATCCTGCGCCAGAGTTCTTCCAGGTCCTGTTTCGGGTCCGCTCCGTTTTTAATTATGAAAGCCGCAAGATCCAGGTAGGACACGCTTTCTGCTCCATCACGCCGACCCAGTAGCGTCATCGCAGACGCGAAGTGTATACGGCGTTTCGTCCCGACCCGGTCGAAACGTTTGGATAAATAAGTGTGACGTTTATCATTAAACCGCTTAGCCTGACCGGTTGCCACATCGATGCCTGCTTCCTTTGCCATTTCATTAGCAATCATCTCCCATGCACCGATATCAGTCCTGTCTCCTGCACCAGGAAATTTCGCGATCCAGAGATTACCTTTTTCGTCTGTGACACCAGCTTTCGGTCTTGCCCCACCGAGTGAGGCACCGGGCGCGAGTAACATATTCAGCCACTTCAGAGATTCCTTATCTGATAAGGTTTCTTTCTCCAATTGCATACTCGCGAATTCCAATTCACGCAGTGAAGTCCATGGAGGTGCCGGAAAATCAGCGTTGTCATTGAGGAATGGCCCGTCATCCGATAATTTAAACCGCAGGGCTCCCACACGCTGCTGATCAAAGACGCCGAGTAAAAAATCTTCCTGGAAAAATGTTTTCTCTTTTCTCTTTTCAAGCCTTGCGGCAATTGCTTCACGTCTCTTCATGATGAGATGCCCCCAGCGATCGGGCGATGAGTCCAGAAATATCCCGAAATTGTTTTTATCAGGTGCGGGATATTGCGGTCCGGAAAAAAGTTGCAGATCCGGATCGAGCATTTGAGCCTGCCCCCTGGCCAGCCAATCCTTTTCATAAGCAAATGAAAAAACTTCCCGTCCTTTTACATGGGTAACAGAGAGTGTACCCAAGAGTGTTGGACCTTTTAACTCAAACCAGTCTGCATATACTAAAATGTTCATGGTCTTATTTTTTCTTCGGACCTCTTTTTCCAGGCTCCAGGTTTGCATCCTGCAATCGCCGCCCCAGTTCATCATCTGCACCCATTTTCATAATATCATTTTCGAGGCCAAGTACGAACAATACCTGGGCATAAGCTCCCATAGTCACATTGGGCATACCTTTTTCTATCTGCCATAAAGTAGTCCGGCTGATGTCTGCACGTTCACAGACCTGTCCCGTTGTGAGCTTTCTTCGAAGCCGTGCGAGTTTAATATTTTCCCCGAGTGCCTCCAGGATCTTGAGGAGTTTAGGCACTGGAGTAGTGGATCGTTCACTCATAATGTCTGTTATAATGAACAAATATAGTTCAATATGTTCATTATAACAAACGTTATCTTAGAAAGACACCTTAATTGTCCCTCCCCCATTATATGAATGATATTCACCCTTATACATCGCATCTGCACTAACGGGGCCCATTTTATAAGTGCCCGGTGATACCGCACGAACTGCATAATAATAATGCTGGATGCCTGACCCTGCATCCACAAACAAATTAATCCGGTCATCACGCACATCCATCGCGGTGGGTTCATCCTGATTTTTAATCCAGTCCATTCCGGGAATCTCCTTAGTACGCGGGTTTTCAATTTCAAATCCTGCGGGTAACATATCCGTTATAACTACATTGTCAATTTCCGTGTCAAAGGTTCTCTGCAAAGTAATTTCGACAATGATCAATTCATTTTGCTTAAATAATTTCCCTTCAATCTCTCTGCCAAACCGGTCGTAAAAATGCTTCCTGACTTTTAAATAATTATCTTCTTCCTTGAAAATGCCACTGGCAC
>Ga0207102_1075_pt1 | contig 17796 bp, 16 predicted proteins | sample Alteio_BWMinHeat_80_FD_153573 | JGI IMG/M metagenome (GOLD analysis project Ga0207102, IMG submission 153573) | Enriched cells from forest soil in Barre Woods Harvard Forest LTER site, Petersham, Massachusetts, United States -... | ecosystem: Environmental > Terrestrial > Soil > Temperate forest >... | reverse complement strand
TCTAAGCGCACTGAGGAGTAAAACTTAAGCGCACGCCCCCCTGTTGTCGTCTCTGGACTGCCGTACATCACACCGATCTTTTCGCGAATTTGGTTAATGAAGATTGCACAGGTATTGCTCTTAGAAAGAGTTGCCGTTAGTTTACGAAGAGCCTGCGACATCATACGCGCTTGCAATCCAACGAAGGAATCGCCAATCTCACCCTCGAGCTCCGACTTAGGCACAAGTGCAGCAACGGAGTCGATCACAATGACGTCAATGGCATTAGAACGCGCTAGCATCTCAGCGATATTTAACGCTTCTTCCCCACTATCCGGCTGAGAAATCAATAGATCATCGATATTCACGCCAATTTTTATCGCATATCCTGGATCAAGCGCATGCTCAGCATCGATGTAAGCAGCAACGCCACCATTTTTCTGCGCATTCGCGACGATGTGCATCGCCAAAGTGGATTTTCCGGAAGATTCTGGACCGTAAATCTCAACAACTCTTCCTCGTGGAACTCCGCCGATACCTAAAGCGATATCTAAAGGCAAAGCACCCGTTTTAATCACACTCATTTCGCGTTGGCTAGAGTGCTTTCCAAGAGACATAATGGCGCCATCGCCAAATTGTTTCCTAATCGTCCCTAAAGTTAACTCTAAGGCCTTTTTACGTTCATTATCATTCGGCTTATCATTTGGTTTTGACATAGACAACTCCTCGTCAGTTTATCATGAATTTTTACCAGAATAGCGGAAGGTGAATTCGGAATCCAGAGCAAAAGATACCCATAAAAAATTAAACGCAGAGGACGCAGAGAGCGCAGAGGTTGGATAAAGCTTGGGTTGATACAAGAATGAGATAACTCACCTTACGCAAAACAAGAAGGTAGCCAGGGCGTCTCGCCCTGTGCACCAGGGCGAGACGCCCTGGCTACCTTCTTGTTTTGCGTAAGGTGAGTGAGATAAAATTTTAAACACAGAGGACACAGAGATCACAGAGGACACAGAGATCACAGAGAAAAGTTGAAAACAGAGAAAAAAAACAATAACAGGATATTAGAATGGAAGGGATAAAAAATAAAAGAGAATCGCCATACTCTGACAAAATAGTAACAGTTCAGATACCCAAACTTTATCCAACCTCTGCCCCTCTGCGCTCTCTGCGTTTAATTTTTTACTGCTCTCCTGGTTTACCGTTGAAGTAGGTCACTTTGCGCAAGAAATCGCCATCGGGGTCAAATAGAGTCGCTACACCCTTTCCAGCTACCACCTGACTAACCGGAAATTTATCGCCTTTTTTATAATACTCTCCGCGCGCAAGACGATCGCGATCATATTCTTCAATTAGCATCAATGAGCCGTCGCGATACCAGGCTGTCGCCATTCCATTTTTGACATTACAGCTCATCTCGCGCTGACTCTCTACCACACCATTAAGATACCACGTCTTTACAACGCCTTGAATCACGCCTTGGCGCCAGTTGATCGACAATTTTGGTTTTGGTTTTGAAGCAGGAGATGGTGCATTAAAATACTCAACCTCTTCTCCATCCTTAACCCCATCTTTGACATGATATTCTTTCACGACCACCTGATTTTTTCCAAAAACTTGAACGAGTCCGTTTGACACCCCTTCATGATAATCCTGCAGCTCACTTATGCTCTCTTTACCAAAAAGAGCGCGTTGACCAGCTCCATTTTCAATCTGAGCCACTAGGCGGCCATTGCTGTCCAAATAGCGCCCTGTCATCAAAAGGTCCTGATTATACTCTTCCTCAGCGGCAACCTCTCCTCCGGGCCAGTAGCGCTGCGACAGACCATTTTTAAGCCCCCCACTATAGGTTGTGCGCTGTAACAGCCCGCCTGATTCAAGATAAACTTCCGAAACGCCCTCTATATTGCCTTTACAAAAAGGGACCCTCTTCCAGATCACTCCGTTGCAATGGTAATAGATGGAGTCCCCTTCCAACTCTCCCTTAGAATAAGGGATTTCAGCTAGTAGGTTTCCATCTTCATCCCAGACGCGGCTCATGCCCTCAAATAACCAGCTCGCTTCAGCTGCTGTATTCAAATCCGCCACACCGCCGATTACTGTTGCTTCCAGCTTAGGGTTTCCGTTGAGATGCCACTCTTGATAGTCCCCGTAAGCACGTCCATTCACCACTTCTAGATATTGTTTAGGTTGGCCATTTGGATGATAACTTGTGATATAGGAGTGCACATCACCTGCTGCGTCGCGACTAAACACACGCATGACTTTCTGATAAGGCTGATCTTTTAAAAAATCGATTTCTTCATAATCTTTTAAGCGATCGCTGGAGCTAATGGTCTCAGAAAAGCCATTGCGGTCAATGATGTTGATGCTCATTAGGACACCATTGCCATCATCACGTGGTGCACAACCGGTCATTAAGGCTATCAGAAAAAGAACAGCTAATAAGGGAATTCTATTCACGAATATTCTCGCTTTAGAAGTTTCATGTTGAGCGTGAAGACTTCATTTTTCTCGGTAATCGATTTTTTATCGAGTTTAAAATCTAAAATCATGAGTTGAGGTCGATTAGGACCTGGATGAAAAGAGCCAATGTCCACACCCTCTACTTTTGCTAGGATATTTTGCAGATCGCTGACATTAATTTCCACAGGATGCACCAATGTTTCTGTTGTCTCTTGAAAAGAAGGGGCAGTCTCTACCACACCTTCTGAAAAAACCAATGTATTATTAGATCCACTCAGAAACTCTAAACGCTTTTTAATTTGTTCATCTTCCACATAATTTTTATTATTTGTGACTTTGTGCAAACTTTCCACTTCGGGTTCAAGAAACGTGAGCGTCTCTAGATACTTATCGATGTAAAAATGGTCAACATCCTTGTAATGGTTACGTACAGCAATGTTTTGAGCCTGTTTTTTTTCGAGAATAACGGCCTTTTGCTGCATCTCCTCTATCGCCACTTTAAGTCCGTGAACCTTTTCCTCTTTAGACATAAACCAGACTGACACAATAGCAATTGGAACAAGTCCCAGACACATAAAATAGAGCAAGAGGCGCGTTTGCGGAATGCGACTTAACATAGATGTATATCCTTTACAATGTACTGGATGGATAGGCCGTCCGGTCTTTCAAAAAAAAAGAGGTGCGGTACTTGCCGCGGTTTGTACTCCACTTCACTTCCCCTTTTGGATCAACAAAATCATTAGGGGCAATCAGCGCATCGTGAAATTCACGCGCATGCTTTGGTGTCAGACTGCCAAATTCAATCTCTACTTTCACTTGATAGTGCTCCTGCTTTTTCTTCAGCTCAGGCCGCTTCACCAGGGTGTAGCTAAAACTATCGATTTGCAGCAGGGGCAATAAAGCCTCTGAGGACTCCTCTTGACCCACTACATTTGGATGTGTATTCAACCACGCCAACACATCGCTGACGCGAGGGGTATTCGGCTGCAACGGAAAGGAGTCGGGAGAAGCTTTAAAACCCAACTCTAAATAGTCTAAGCGATTTGAAATCTCATCTTGTGTCATCTTTTCAATCGGCAAGACACTACCCTCTTCCCCCTCATTGCCACTGGGAAATTTACGGCGATATTCTGTTTCGAATGCCGCATAAGGCTTATGCATGGTATGAAGAAGCTCCACATATTCCTTGCGCACATCATCCTCTTGATTGCTCAAATACACTTCACCTAACATGTATAAAGCAAAAGAAAAAAGCACACTCAAGAGCACAAAAGTAAGCATAGCCATTTGATAGCGCTTCCACGGATGTGGATAGGCAAATTCCGCCTGTCTAAAATTGATGACGTCAACGCTTTTCGGCAATGCACTTAATGCCGCACCGAGGCAAAGCGCCTGTCTCTGCAACTCTAAAGGCTCTAGCGGAAATTGCGGCGAAGAAATAGGCTCGACGAGCTCCTTATTAAGCCCCTGATTCAATGCAAGCATCAGATGCTTGAGCTTTACCCCTTCTCCGGTGAATAACAGCGAGGTCACCTCTCGCCCTTTAATTTGTTTGGAGAGCGCATAAAGAACGCGCATGATCTCTTGCCGCATATTTAATAGGACCTGAGACAACTTGGGAAACCTTTCGGCATCAATCGCGGTAAAATCGATATCTGTGAATTGTATTTTGGGTGAAACTTGTGAATTTTGTGAACTTTCGGAAGTCTTAGGGTTTTCCTTACACTCTTCAAGCCAGATCTGTCTAAGGGATTCCAAGCCAACAGAAAGGGCTTGCGCAGCGAGCAATCGATCGTCCTTAACTAAAATACAGGAAATTTGTCCGTAACTAAGATACACGATGAAATAGGGCGCTTCAAGAGGGCGGAAAAAACGACTAAATGCCGCCAAAACGGCAGGGACACAGGAAACCATTTCGGGCTCTATGTGCAGGGAATTCCATTTCTCTAAATGATTTTGTAAGTGGTCTTTGCGCACAGCTAAAACAGTTAAAGAGGTACCTTCAGAGGTTTGTGTGGCGATCATCCGATCGATCAACGCCTGTTCAATTGGGTAAGGAAGAATCGGCTCTGTCTGGAAGGAGAGAATGGCATCGATATCCCGCTCTTTTTTCAACTTCACATCTAGGGAGCGAATTAAGACGTCTTGGGTTGCCAAAGACGTCACCACCAGTTGCTTTTGCGCATTCGCTTGTAATAAGCGTCCCTCTTCACTTTCATCAAGTGGATTATATGACTCTTCATTCGTTAAAGGAGCCTCTACCTCTATCTGGATCTCATAGAGACGATCCAGTGTCGGCTTCCCTTGTTTTAAAGACAACTGGGCACCCTTAAGCTTAGAAGCATCGAGCTCTAATCCTATTGTATGCGTCGCACTTGGTTTTTGAGGCATAGGACTCCACTATTTGTTTAAAGAATATCATAGCATTCCGACTATTTGATGGGGACAAAAAAATTAAACGCAGAGGACGCGGAGGGCGCAGAGAGAAAAGAGAGAGAGAGAGAAAACTAATATAGGCCCAGATGAGACGATTGCATAAGTCGATAATAAGCCATCTCCCGGGTAAAACACAGGGCGGGACGCCCTGACTACGCAAAAAAAAGGCAGCCAGACCGTCTGTGTTCCAAGTGGAGGGACATATGGCCACCTTTTTGCGTAGTCAGGGCGTCCCGCCCTGTGTTTTACCCGGGAGATGGCTTATTATCAACTTATTAATTATCCACTTGCTATAATTAAAATTATTTATTACAATTAAGTTATTGTTAATAAACGTTAAGTGTGGGGTTGTTATGAAAAATGCTTTAGCGTCTAAATATGCAAAACAACTAGAAAAATCATTTATAGATCCGATTGTTGAGGAAGCTGTAAAAGAAAGACTTCACAATCTATTGGAAACAGAAAAACATTATAAAGCTCGATTAAAGCACTCCATAAAAGATGGACTGCACAAGTTTCAACATCGTTTGAAATCAGCAGTTAAAGCCTTAAATCACCATCATGCGTGGCCTGACAAAGAGCGATTTGCAAAAACGATTGATCTCCTGGAGCATCAAGAGAACTTTGCGAAGGAGCTGGAAAAAGGTCATCTCATCCAGGAGGTAATTGGTTTTACCAATGATGAAATGCATCACTTTTATGAAGTAGGGTACCAGGCATTTTCAAGAAAAGCGTATGAAGAGGCGGGTAACATCTTTCTCTTTCTTACTCAATTGAACCCCACGATTTCAGCTTTTTGGAGCGCTTTAGGGGCAGCTGAAGAGGGGTGCGGAGAGATTGCTGATGCGGCTAAGGCTTATATTTTTGCAGCGGAATTGGACGATCATACGATTGCATCGTATTTACAAGCAGCCAAGTGTTATTTGATCCTTCATCAACTTGACGAAGCAAAGAAAATTCTAGAACGCAGCCTAGAACGAGCAGATGAGACGCATTCTCCTCATGAATTAAAGGAAAGAGCGCAGAAAATGTTAAACGATATTGGCTAGAACGTGTCTTTAAATTTTAAAATAGGTCCCCATTAGGAGGTTTATATGTCTTCACCATCTATGAATCCGTCTATATATCCGTCACTGCATGGAACGCCTGATACACAATCAATTTCCCCACAAACAGATAGTTCGACTACTATCGGTGGCCCTGCCGAGGAAATCTCTATAGAAAAACCTGCAGACGTTAAAAAAAGCTTAGCGAAGACCAGCAACGATACCGGTAAAAAAATTGCTGTACGTGTATTAGCGACATTAGCTAGCGGCGCTCTTGGAGCACTCTTAGCTTTGACAGCGGCAGGAACAATGGTGACCCCCATCGGTTGGGCTTTAGCAGGAGGTATTCTAGCTCTTACATTAATTGCAGCAGCTACCCGAGGAAGTGATGAATTTTTAAAGACACTAACTTGCTCTATGGGAGGATTCTTATATGGATTAGCCTTCGCATCGCTTCCTGCCATTGTAATAGGAAAAAATATTGAGGAAGCATTGGTGTACATTTATGGAGGATCAATGTTTTTTTGGCTAGCACATAAGATACAGGAATAATGCATTCTCCTTAGAATAACTTTTGAATATTTAAATGATGATTATTTATCCTATATGAGGCTTACATGTCTTTACCTACATATCCATCTATATATCCATCTCTGCATGATACACCTGACACACAATCAATTTCCCCACAAATGGATCGTTTGACTGATATCCGTGACCCTACTGATGAAATGCCTATAGAGAAACCCACAGACGTTAAAAAAACTTAGACAAGGCTAATAATGACACAGGTAAAAAAGTTGCTCTACGTGTATTAGCGACATTAGCTGGAGGCGCTCTTGGGGTTTTTACGACTTTGGCATTAGTGGGAACGATGACGACTCCTGTTGGTTGGGCTTTAGCAGGAGGTATTCTGGCACTTACGTTGATTGCTGCAGCTTCTCGAGGTGGGAGGGAATTTTTAAACACACTAGTTTATGCTGCAGGAGGATTCGGTTGGGCTATGTCTGGTTTGGCTCTAACAGGATCACCTTCTGTAGTTCCTATGATTCCAACGCTAGCAGATTTCGCGGTATATGGCGCGGGAGTCTCGCTAGCTTCATGTTCTTTCTTTCCAATTGTCTTTCACGCGTGCAGGTGAAAGATATTCTGGTAGAACGCCCTATCCCAATTGGTACTATTTTTCTCAGGTTTTTCTCATATCATCTACATCATGAAATCAAAAAAATGCAATTCCATGATGAATTAATAGGACTCAAAAACTCATCATGGAATTGTATTTTCGTCATTCCATGATGTGGACTCCCACCCCTAATCGCGCGCATTACACAACCCGCGCCTCTCTTTACCCAAGCCTCCCTCACCTTTAAACAACTCATTTCTGAGTTAAAAATGAGTCATTTCCTGACTCAAACAATTGTAATTGACTAAATAACCCATTTTCGTTTTCGACCAACAAGATATGTGCGCAATCCTATTAAAGGCGGAGGCGAAGCAAGAAGATATCCAGGGCGTCCCCGCCCTGATGCACAGGCCGAGACGGCCTGACTACCTTCAAGCTTCGCGTTGCCATGATTTTTTAAGGATGCGATCTCTGCGTCCTCTGCGCTCTCCGCGTTTAATTTTCTGCGCTATTTTTGAATTCAATTATGTGCGGCCCATCTTCAACGACTTAGACCTGAGTCAAATGAGTCGTATTTTAAATAACATTTGACTCAATCGACTCAAAATGCGACAATGAGTTAAAAAGTGAGTCATATTATGAAATACCCAGAATCAGAGTCCTCTACGCTTGAATGGAAGGGATCTTTTCCTGAAAAAGAACAAATTATAAAAACTGTTATAGGCTTTTGTAATAGATTTGGCGGAAAACTCGTGATTGGTGTGGCTAATAACGGGGAGATTATCGGCATTCAAGAAAGTTTTGCAGAAGAACAAATGGAACACCTCGACAAAATGATCTACGAATCCTCTGCTCCACCGATCATTCCCCTAGTCCACACCCAAAGAATTGGGGATAAGGTTATCCTTCTTATCGAGGTGTCTGCCGGGATGAATAAACCTTATTACATCAAATCTCTTGGAATGGAAAAGGGGGTTTTTGTCAGACTTGGCAGAAGTACCATGAAAGCTAATGCCGATATGATCGAGGAATTAAAATGGAGTTCAAGGGGTCTACATTTTGACTTATCGAGCCTGTACCATTCCACAGCAGAAGATCTCGATATGGATGCCATCAAAGACTTCTTTTCCCTTCGTAAAGGCAAAAAAGCTAGCTCTGTTGATGCAATTCTTATCGCTTTTAATGTCATCCACGAAGAACACAAGAGCAAATACCTAACAGTTACAGGGGCACTCCTATTCGGTAAACAACCAGAAAAACACCTCCCGGAAGCGTTCATTATCTGCTCCCGGTTTTCCGGAATTTCGGGTAGAACAGCTATTGCCTCTCAGGACTGTACAGGAACACTTTTTGAACAATTTGAAATGGCTTTTACCTTCATCCTAAAGCATCTTCACCACTCCTTTGTTATTCGAGGAAAAAAACGAGAAGAAAAACTAGAAATCCCAGAAGTTGCGATTCGAGAAGCCCTTCTAAACGCAATTGTTCATCGCAATTATCATATTCAAGCCCCCATCAAAATTGCCATTTACGATAATCGTATAGAAATCTTTAGCCCGGGTGATTTTCCAGGCCCTATTAACAGCTCAAATCTACTCTCCGGGCTCACCTATATTCGCAACCCTGGAATCAGCAAAATTTTTAGACAGGCAAAATATATTGAAAAACTGGGCTCCGGCTTTCACAATCTCTTCCATTCTTATGAAAATTGGGGTCTTAAAACGCCTGAAATCATCGAAGGGGAAAATTACATAAAATGCATCTTACCAAGAGAAAAACTGAAACCCCTACACGAATCAGATGGTGGCACTGAGGAAGAAAAAATCCTTACCCTGTTTAATCAAATAGAGGAATTAACCATTTCCGACATAATTACTGCATTAGGCATGGCAAGAGCAACTGCAGGAAGACGTCTCAATAGATTGGTAAAAGCCGGCAAACTGAAAAAAATAGGATCTGGGAAGGCAACAAACTACAAAAAAGCCTAATTTCCATAGAGGGTACCTGAACTGTTGTTTTTAAAATTCCACATTTATTTTTCGCCCTATTTTTGAATTCAATCACGTACAACCCATTTCCAACAATTTATGCATGAGTCAAATGAGTCGTATTTCAAGCTATATTCGACTCAATCGACTCAAAACACGACAATGAGTTGAAAAGTGAGTCATAAATGAAATACCCAGAAACAAAGTCCTCTCCCTCTTAATTGCTATTTTTTCTCCCTCATGATACGTCCTTAAAAAGTCACGGCAAGGCGAAGCAAGAAGGTAGCCAGGGCGTCCCGCCCTGATGCACAGGCCGAGACGGCCTGGCCACCTTCAAGCTTCGCCTTGCCATGATTTTTTAAGAATGCGATCTCTGTGTCCTCTGCGCTCGCTGCGTTTAATTATCCAACGATTAATTATCCACTTGCTATAATTAAAGTTTTTTATTAAAATTAAGTTATGGTTAATAAACATTAAGTGAGGGTTTGTTATGAAAAATGCTTTAGCGTCTAAATATGCAAAACAACTTGAAAAATCATTTATAGATCCAATCGTTGACGAAGCTGTAAAAGAAAGGCCTCACAACCTATTGGAAACAGAAAAACACTATAAATCTCGATTAAAGCACTCCATAAAAGATGGACTGCACAAGTTTCAACATCGCTTGAAATCAGCAGTTAAAGCCTTAAATCACCATCATGTGTGGCCTGACAAAGAGCGATTTGCAAAAACGATTGATCTCCTGGAGCATCAAGAGAACTTTGCGAAGGAGCTGGAAAAAGGTCATCTCATCCAGGAGGTAATTGGTTTTACCAATGATGAAATGCATCACTTTTATGAAGTAGGGTACCAGGCATTTTCAAGAAAAGCGTATGAAGAGGCGGGTAACATCTTTCTCTTTCTTACTCAATTGAACCCCACGATTTCAGCTTTTTGGAGCGCTTTAGGGGCAGCTGAAGAGGGGTGCGGAGAGATTGCTGATGCGGCTAAGGCTTATATTTTTGCAGCGGAATTGGACGATCATACGATTGCATCGTATTTACAAGCAGCCAAGTGTTATTTGATCCTTCATCAACTTGACGAAGCAAAGAAAATTCTAGAACGCAGCCTAGAACGAGCAGATGAGACGCATTCTCCTCATGAATTAAAGGAAAGAGCGCAGAAAATGTTAAACGATATTGGCTAGAACGTGTCTTTAAATTTTAAAATAGGTCCCCATTAGGAGGTTTATATGTCTTCACCATCTATGAATCCGTCTATATATCCGTCACTGCATGGAACGCCTGATACACAATCAATTTCCCCACAAACAGATAGTTCGACTACTATCGGTGGCCCTGCCGAGGAAATCTCTATAGAAAAACCTGCAGACGTTAAAAAAAGCTTAGCGAAGACCAGCAACGATACCGGTAAAAAAGTTGCTCTACGTTTATTAGCTACGTTAGCCGGCGGCGCTCTGGGGGTACTCACAGCTTTGGCACTGGCCGGAACAATGGTGACTCCTATTGGGTGGGCTTTAGCAGGAGGCGTTCTGGCGCTTACGTTGATTGCGGCGGCTACCCGAGGAGGAAGAGAATTTCTAAACACATTAGCTTACGCTGGGGGAGCATTTGGTTTGGTCATGCTAGGATTACCCTCCTTAACTCCTGGCCATCCGACAACAGCAAGGGTTGTTGCGTTTTTAGTAGGATTCCTTGGGGGAACAGCTTCTTTTGCTGCGGGATTAACCTTGGACTTCTCAAGCGCTGTTATAAAGCATTCTGATAAAAAAATTTATCTTTGATCATCTTTGCTGTGAAAACTTTCGGTCATCTGATTGTTCCCCTCTGCGTTCTCCGCGCCCTCTGCGTTTATTTTTTTTGTTTTTTTCTCTATTAGACTTCTTGCAAAACTTCATTTGCTTTAAAAACAGATATTTTTTGGCATCTTTATCGTCAAATTTTTCAGCCATATGTTTGCATATGCCTTCAAAATTTGACGATAAATCTGCTCAAAAAATATCTGTTTTTAAAGCAAAGCAAGTTTTGCAAGAAGTCTATTTTTAAATTCTATTGAGAATAAATCTGGATTCGTGTTACTATCTTTTACTATTAAGAATCACACATTTCTTTAACTATTAACTATTTATACGCCAATGCTAGTGCTCAAAATTATTCAGCTTTTATTTCAAGTCTATACGATCTTGCTCTTTGCTCGGATTTTAGGCTCTTGGGTGCCTGAGCTCCAACAATACCGCGCCATGCAATTTGTCTGTTTTTATACGGATCCCTATCTCAACCTCTTCCGACGCATCATTCCCCCGTTGGGTATGATTGATATTAGCCCGATTTTCGCCTTTCTCTGCCTTGGAGTCCTTCAAACGCTCATCGAAAAACTTGTGATCTCATTCCTTTAATCCATTAAACTCTTAATCCTTTAATTTTTACAATCCTTACAAGTAGTTCTTATATGCATAAAAAATTTTTACAGACTGATTTTCAATTAGGGGAAGCCACGTTTCCCAACAATATCTTTTACGCGCCATTGGCGGGCTGCTCCGATTTCCCTTTTCGTAAAATGTCCTCTAAATATCGACCGGGCCTTATTTATTGTGAAATGGTTAAGATGGATGCCCTTGTGCGCCATGATCAAGGCACATTCCACATGTTGGATTACGATGTCGATATGCATCCAATTGGCGGACAAATATGCGGAAGCAAACCCGCAATAGCGGGTCAAGCAGCGCGCATCATCGAAGAGCTCGGTTTTGATGTGGTGGATTTAAATTGTGGGTGTCCGGTAGATAAAGTGACCAAAGATGGCAGTGGATCCGCTATGTTAAAGACACCGGAATTGATTGGAGAAGTGATCGCCAACATGGTTGCAGCGGTAAAAATCCCAGTGACTGTTAAGATTCGCGCCGGCTGGGATGACGCGCATATCAACGCACCGCTCATCACCAAAATTGCCGAACAGGCTGGAGCCCAAGCCATTTGCATTCATGGGAGAACACGCCAACAAGCCTACCGAGGTCCAGCCAATTGGGATTACATCAAAGCCTGTAAAGAGGTCGCCACACGCATCAAGATCATCGGCAATGGGGATATCACCGACGCAAAAGCAGCACAACGAATTTTTGAACACACGGGTTGCGATGCGATTTTAGTGGCACGTGGAACCATGGGACAACCGTGGATTATCGAAGATATTGTGCGCGAACTTACCCTGCAAGATCCGATTCAACGCGATTTCGAAGAGCTACGTCAAGCACTTTTAGAACACTTTACCACAACTTTTAACTACCATCCTGAAAGGCGCGCAGTCGTCGATATGCGTCGAGTAGGTTGCTGGTACTTTAAGAAGGCTGCGGGCACCCGCGACTTCCGCGAGCAGATCAGCCGCGCCGAAACCGCTGAACATGTCCGTGAATTGATCACAAACTTCCCTGTAGGCGAGATGATTGAAGATGCGGTGTGTGCGACAGAGACCTGTGAGCAAGAGTGTTAGAACTAATTAAAATAAGTAGTCGGATTCTACTCAAATAGGTTATGAAGTATACTTAAATAATATGAGGGATGATGCCTGAGATTTGTAGATTCAATGGAATTACTATTCAAATGTATGCTAGAGAGCATAATCCTCCACATTTCCATGCATTTTATGGAAGTCATGAAGCTATATTTGATATTCGTACTGGGAAAATAATTGAAGGTAGTTTTCCTACAAATAAAGAAATTCTTGTTACAGCTTGGGTTATTCTTCGAAAAAAAGAGCTCATAAAAAATTGGGATAACCTTACAAAAGGCATTGGATTCGATAAAATTGAGCCATTGAGGTAATTATGTTACATGCAGTAAAAAAAGTAGAATACATTAAGGATTATAAGCTGAAAATAACATTTAGAAATAATGACGTGAAGATTGTTGACTTAGAAAAAGAATTGTGGGGCCCGATGTTTGAACCCTTAAAAGATATTGAATATTTCAAAAAGGTGAAAACCGATGGTCATACAATTATGTGGCCCAATGAAGCCGACTTCTGTCCAGATGTTTTACATGAACTGGGGAAAGATATTGAGGAACAAAAAAAGCAAACGCTAGCCAAACGCAGTAGAACAACCACAAGTAAAAGGGCTCATTTTAAAACATCTGCCTATGCAATGGAAAAGAAGCGCCCAAAACAACTATAAGTTTGTATTTTTTTTAAACACAGAGGCACAGAGAAACACAGAGAACGGTAATAATTTTTCTCTGTGTTTCTCTGTGCCTCCGTGTTTAAAAATCGCTTACAAAGTTTGATAGATAATATCCGTAATAATTACTTCTCACCATTTCTCAGGCGATGTCCGTCGATTTTTTCTTTGATGAATGTACGCAGGTCGGCCCCTTCATTTTCTAAACCGAACTTACCTAACAGAGGCACCATCTCCTCGTACGTGCGCCCATGTTTGTGCGCATAGTAGATAGCCAGCATCACTCCGGCTCGTCGACCGGCTTGACAGTGAACATAAACAGGTTTTGGGAGGTGACCGATTTTTTGGCAATATTCCTGTACTTTTTCTAGCGTCAATTCCCGATAAGAAAAAGGCAAATGCGCATATTCCATGTCAAAGCTCAACACCTCAACACCTTCCTCTTTCGGCGTAAAGGGATGCTCATCTTCACCCTCCTGACGCAAATTAACGACAGATCCATATCCTTGAAGCGCCAATTCGTGCAACTGCTTATGGTTCGGCTGGCCACCAATGGCATAGTCTTGATCAATTTTTAAAATCGCTCCCATTGAGCACTCCTATTTAAATTGCTTGATGTTTTGGTCTCTTACCAGGTATTCTTTGCCATTATTCTTAATTCTTACATATGCAACTTAAAAAATCTACTATCTCAAGTGTCTATGCGCCATTTACGCCATCTTAAGCTCCTCTGGATACTCCTGGTCATCACTTCGCACTCCCAGCTTTTCACTTGGGATGATTGCAATACCGGCAACTCACTCATCAACGATATGCTGATTGTCCAATATTGGAATGACCGCATCAATGACAGACTTCCAGTGACTTATAATCACCTTCTACAAGGCGGCTATTTTAATATGCCCTCAGCGCGCATGGGTGCGGAGGGAGAAATCGGCTTTGGGTACTCTTCAGTACCTCCTTATCGCAATTATAACATCAGATGCCAACTCATCGATCGATTGGAGATCTCGGGCAATTACCGCATTTTCAAAGGAGTAGACGATCCCATTCTCACCCCACTTGGCTTTGGGGATCTCTCCGATAAAGGTGCCAATGTGAAATTGAGCCTTCTTAGCCCCGAGGACAGCGACTATCGGCTGCCGGGATTTGCGATTGGCATGGAGGATTTCCTCGGCACGCGTAACTTCAAAGCACGCTATCTCGTGTTCACACAGGTCTTTTTAGAACACAACTTAGAAGTCAGCCTTGGATATGGCGAACAGCGCATTCACGGCTTTTTTGGCGGTGTGAATTGGCTGCCTTTTCATCGGAGCGAATACAGCTACCTAAAAGGCATCTGTTTAACCGCTGAATATGATGCCACTCCCTATAAGGATCCGCTAGTAGAGAAACATCCTAAAGGCCGAAAAAAGAAAACAGCTCTCAATGTCGGTTTTAAATACCGCTTATGGAACCACTTTGACGCCTCATTGTCCTATGTGCGCGGCGAAGAACTCGCCTTTTCCGCCTCAACCTTCTATAACTTTGGAGAGACCAAAGGCTTGCTGCCAAAAATCCATGATCCGCTACCTTATCTAGCGCCGATAAATGTCGAACCTTTAGGGGATATGCGTCCAGAGGATGTGATGGCACAAGATCTAGTTTTTGCCATGAATGAGCAAGGCTTTGACCTTTTAGATGTCTGGCTCAATGACATGCCTTTTCAAGACATGGAGTGCCTAGATTATGAACTGGAGTGGCAAAAGGTTCTGACGCTGCGGATTCTCAATCAAAACTATCGAACCGAACGCGACGTACGCATGCGTTTAAACAACTTGTTAGCTTATCTGGTCCCCTCAAATATTGACTACGTGACCGTGATCCTCGAATGCGAGGGCTTTCCGATACAGGAATACCACTATTGCATGGATTATGTGCGCGATTATGCCGCACGAGAGATCGGACCGCATGAACTACGCGTCTTGACACCGCTAGAAGAAGTAGAGGACCCCCTTGGATATTACAGTAAAGGCGATTTAATTTTTAAGCAACATCGCGATTTATGGAATCTGGAGCTCTACCCAAAAACAGACACCCTTTTTGGCAGCTCTAGAGGCAAGTTTAAATATGCGCTTGGGCTTAATCTAGGCATTAACGGCTATGTATTGAGCAGTCTCTATTACTCCATCCGACTAGGATATACTGTGGTTTCGAACCTCGATCATTTGCGCGGAATCGACCGCCTCAACCCCTCTCAACTCATCAACGTGCGCAGCGATGTCGTTCTCTATTATGATCAAAAAGGACTCACGCTAGATGCAGCCTTCTTGCAAAAGAATTGGAATTTAGGCTGTGGATGGTATGGACGCGTGGCAGCTGGCTACTTCGAAGAAGAATATGGAGGCGCAGCCGGTGAAGTACTGTACTATCCGCTGCATGGCTCTTGGGCGATTGGCTTGGAAGCCGCGGCACTCAAGAAACGCGCATTGGGAGGTGGGTTTGCCTTCACAGACAAAGTGCGCAAACTAGATGGCTTTGAAGTAACCTATCGCAAATTTATGGGCTCTCAGTACTTTCTCGACCTCTATTATGAATGGCATGCCGCCAAACTCGATTTTAAGTTTCAAGCAGGTAAATTCCTGGCAAATGATTATGGCGTGCGCTCGGAAATTTCGCGCTACTTTCCAAGTGGATTGGAGATTTCATTGTGGTATACCGTCACAAATGGACATGACAAATTGAATGGACAAACCTATTACGATAAGGGAGTCTCTTTCTCCATGCCAATGGACATTTTCTACACACATAGTTCGCTCTCGCGCTGGAATTACGGCATGTCAGCTTGGTTAAGAGATGTCGGCGTCTCCGCCTCCACCGGACAAGAGCTCTACAACATGATCCGCGAGCAGCGTGTGCCCTAAGAATTTAAACGCAGAGGGCGCAGAGTATTGGGGTCAGGCATGCATTCTGGTATTTTTATGCATTCTTACGAGGCGCAAGCAAATTGGGGTCAGGCATGCATTACGGAAATTTTATGCATACGGACATGCCGATGGCATGTCCGTATGCATAAAATTTCCGTAATGCATGCCTGACCTAGGCTGCTTAACTGAGATGTTAAAGCAAATTTTTTCATCAAAAACGTACCGACAAAAATTATATTGAAGTTTTATTTTTTTTGGATCACATTCTTTTCTTTACCAAGGAAAGACAATGACTCCAGAAGAAAACCAAAACATAGAATCTGAACGAAAAATCACCTCATGGAAAACTAAAGCGCGGAAACGAAGAGAAGAAAACGAATGTTTAAAAGAACGTTTTGAAACAATGGAAAATAGGCTTATTAAGCTTGACGGCATTATCAACCAAGCCAATGTTTATTCCAATCTCTTGAAGCTAAAAGTTGAATCGTTGTCAGAGCAGCTCGAAAAAGCCAATAGGACGATAATCAAACAACAAGCGGAAATTATTGAATTAAAAAAAAAGCTTCATTGGTAGTTGGAATAAAAGGGTTCAAACATCGTTATACATGCAATGTAGCGCTTATAGCGTTAGAATTATTCAAAAAAGGCCTTGGGTATAGGCAGATAGAAAATGTGTTTAAAATTTTTTATCCCTATACAATGCAAAAAGCCCCTTCAGATTCATCAATTCGTCTCTGGATAATGCGTATAGGGCATTTTAAACTCCATAAACCAATACCCACTGGTTCATGGAATATATTAGCTGATGTAACTGTTGATGTAGGTAAAGTTAAGTGTCTTTTAAGCGTAGGTGTAGACTTAAATAAATTTCAAATTCGAGAAGATTATACATTAAAACTAACCGACTTAGAGATAGTAGGTATAAATCCAACAAAAAAATCAACAGGACTATTTGCTTACGAAGCATTTAAAGATGGAATTGAAAGATTAGGCGGTGTAAGTGCGGTAAGGGGTCTAGTAACAGATGAAGGATCTGATGTTAAAAAGGGAGGGAAGCTTCTTCAAAGTGAAAATCCAGAGTTGAAGGTATTTTTTGATATTTCACATAAACTTGCATTAGTTTTAGAAAAGGAATTAAAAAACGATTTAATATGGATTGAATATATGAGTCAACTAGTGAAGACAAAAAGGCTTGTACACCTAACAGAACTAGCTGCATTGCAACCCCCAAACCAGAGGTCTAAGGCAAGGTTTATGAATGTGAATCTCTACATTAAATGGCCTAATAGAATTCTAGAAAGTAAGGCTGCAGGCCGATTAGACAGTATCTCGGCAGAGCGATATGAAGAATATTTTGGTTGGTTATCAGGTTATACTCATTGGCTGACAATACTGGAAAAAAAAGTAGAAGTAGTAGAAATTGTTAAAAACACAATTCGAAAAAATGGTCTTTCAAAAAGCTCATATAATTTTTTATTAACATTAATCGAAAAAATGAATCTTGAAGTAAGTATGAACGAATTTGTTTGCAAGGTGTTTAAAGAGGTAAATGAGGAAGTAGAAAAATTGGATGAAGGGCAAGTTGTTATAGCTTTCACAGAGATAGTGGAATCACTTTTCGGCAGTTTCAAAAATCAAACTGAGAAGGGAGGCCAAGGCATAACAGGTAACGCCTTGACAC
>Ga0207102_1073_pt1 | contig 17866 bp, 12 predicted proteins | sample Alteio_BWMinHeat_80_FD_153573 | JGI IMG/M metagenome (GOLD analysis project Ga0207102, IMG submission 153573) | Enriched cells from forest soil in Barre Woods Harvard Forest LTER site, Petersham, Massachusetts, United States -... | ecosystem: Environmental > Terrestrial > Soil > Temperate forest >... | reverse complement strand
AATTGGCACGGTGACACCAAAACCACAAATAGGAAATCCTAAACCAAGATTATTTCGAATCCCTGAAGCTGAAGCGATTATTAATCGCTTAGGTTTTAATAATAAAGGCATGGATTATGTTGCGAGTAAACTTGAACAAACGAATTATCGCGGCATACTTGGTATTAATATTGGCAAAAATAAAGATACGCCTGATGAACTTGCGAATGATGATTATTTAAATGCATTTCGTAAGCTTTGGCGTTATGCCAGTTATATCACCGTTAATATTTCATCTCCGAACACACCTGGATTGCGAAATTTACAACATGGCGAACAATTAAAAACATTATTATGCGTGCTTAAACAAGAACAACATGCTATTCAATTAAATCATCATCGTTATGTTCCTCTTGTTGTGAAAATTGCACCTGATTTATCAGATGATGAATTGGCAAGTATGACTTCTCATTTATTGCATGAACAAATTGATGCGGTGATTGCGACAAACACGACTCTCTCACGACAGGGTGTTGAGTTTTCTAAAGTAAGCAATGAAGCGGGTGGATTAAGTGGTAAGCCATTAAACGAGATGAATACTAATCTTATTCGTAAACTAGCAGCGCACTTAAACGGGCAAATCCCAATTATTGCAGTTGGTGGTGTGATGGATGTGGAATCTGCAAAAGAAAAAATTGCAGCGGGCGCGAGCTTGGTGCAGGTTTATTCGGGGTTGATTTATAGAGGGCCGGGTTTGGTGAGTCAAATTGTGGGAGCCTTGTCATCCCGCGGCGAAGACCGCGGGACCCAGCGTCTTTAATCTGCAGCTTAAAAGACACTGGGTCCCGCGGTCTTCGCCGCGGGATGACACCGCAACCTCTCTTTAAACGCACCAACCGTATGCTTCTTCATCGCTTGATAAATTTCCTCTATCGTATGGCTTGCGATAAATTTAAAATTATATTTAGCCATTTTGTTAAAAAGAAAAGGTAAGCGGATATTTTTCTGAACACCACTTTCATTTTCAAATAAACCCAATCCGTTAAGAGAAATTTTATCACCTTTTTTATTGATAGCTTGATTTTGTTCTTCTTGCGAATAACTTTTAATAATTGTCGTAAAGCCTTCTAATTGTGGATCACTCTGACTTGGTTGATACGTACGTAATAATGACAAAGGTAATTTCACCGGCAATACTTCAACTGGATCTTTTCCAGGACATTTTAGTTCAATATTTATTTTAATAGCTGTAACTTGTTGCTCAGCAAAATACTCAAAGAGATTTTTTCGTTGCAAATACATATACAAGGTATACAGATGCAACACATCGTCTAAAGCATATACACCGCATGACTCATAATCACGTTGTCTTTGTTCTGCGCTATAATAAATTGTTTTGTTTTGAAACGCTTCTGCAAGTACAGAAAGAACCTCTGGCATGTCATACAGGGTAACATTACCCCAGGGACGCTGGTAATAACTAACCGAATCTATTAATAAAATTTTAGTTTGATTATTGTCAATCAAAATTTCACCTGCTATCCAATGTGTATCCGCTAAAATAAATCTTTCATGAATTGTGACATTAGAAGGGCGACTTTTTATTTCATCGATATAGTTTTTAAATTCTTCCGTATTCTGAATAACAGTAACATTAAAATCATAATCATTTTTTCGTTCGGCAATTTGTGCAGCAGTTAAAAGACCATCAGCATATTCAAGCGCAGTAACACCAGATACAAAATTAGCTATTAATTTGAATTTGGGAGCTAATAATAAATTATGTGCTTCCTTTTGCTTATTAAATTCGATTGCCAAGACATTATCATTACCTAAAACCTCAAACAATTGCTTCATTTTATAAGTTAGGTTTGATTCTAATGATTTAATGTTATAAATAAATTCGTAAGTTTCACTATCTAATGAGTTAATAAAAGACTCAAATTCAGTAGACATATTCTTAATTAATTCATCAAACTTTTTTGATTGTTGGGCTAAACTCTCAATTTTTTTATCATCGAGAAGACTTACTGCATTAAGAAATGCTTTGAGTTCTTCTGGCGCCATATAATCTTTAAGTACTGCCAAATAGATTTCAACCGCCTTCGCTTTTCCAAAGGCTTCAAAATCAGACATAAAATCTTCGAAGCTAAAAACTTTATAAACCATCATCATCCCCGTTTATATTTATTCTACTGTCACTGATTTCGCTAAATTTCTTGGCTGATCAACATCTGTGCCTTTCAACACAGCAACATGATAAGCGAGTAATTGTAATGGAATCGTATAAATAATTGGACTTAACATCGTGTGCACACTTGGCATTGCAATCACATGCGCATCTGAAAAAGCATCTTCATGCAGTAAATTAATTTGATCGGTTAACAAATATAATTTGCCACCGCGCGCGCGCACTTCTTGTAAATTAGAAAGTGTTTTTTCTAACAGATGATCGCCTGGAACGCAAGCAATCACCGGCATCGTATTATCAACCAATGCAAGCGGCCCGTGTTTTAATTCACCAGCAGGAAAAGCTTCTGCATGAATATAAGAAATTTCTTTCATCTTTAATGCACCTTCAAGCGCGATGGGATAAAGCTGACCGCGACCTAAAAAGATTGCATGATCTTTATTGGTAAATGTTTTCGCCCATTGAATGACGCCCGCATCTTGTTGCATTACTTTTTCAGCTAAAACCGGTAAGTGATTTAAAGCACGCACATATTCTGCAATATATTCTGAGTCTGGTTGACGTTGATATTTAATAGCTATCGTTAATAAGCATAATGAAATCAGTTGTGTGATAAATGCTTTTGTTGATGCAACACCAATTTCAACACCTGCTCGTGTTAAGAATGATAATTCTGCTTCACGTGTCATTGAACTGCCAGGCACGTTACAAATGGCAAGCGTACTTAAATATGGCATTGTTTTCGCGAGTTTTAATGCTGCTAACGTATCTGCCGTTTCTCCCGATTGAGATAAGGTGACGAATAAACTATGTTTAGGCAAGGTCATATCGCGATAACGAAATTCACTTGCAATTTCAACAGAGCAGGTCACATTCGCAATCGCTTCCAACCAATAACGGGCAACCATCGCTGCATGATAACTCGTTCCACAAGCAACCAAATGAATATGTTCAACTTGAGAAAATAAGCTTTCTGCTTTTGGTCCGAAAATAGCAGGGGAAATATGATCATCCATCACGCGACCTTCAAGACAAGCAGCAATCGCATCTGGTTCTTCCATAATTTCTTTTTGCATGTAATGTCTATAATCACCACGCTCTACAGAATCATGTTCAATCGTGAGTGTATGTCTTTCTCTTTCAACCAATTCACCTTGAGCATTATAAATTTGAATTTTACGTGCTGTCACATCTGCAATGTCATGATCTTCTAAATAAATAAAATGTTGTGTTAAACCTAATAATGCTAATGGATCTGATGCAATATAATTTTCTTGTGTGCCAATACCAATCACTAACGGACTACCGTGTCTCACTGCAATGACATGATCGGGTGCATATTTGCTAACAATGCCAAATGCGTAAGCGCCTTTTAAATCTAGCACTGCTTTGTGTATGGCTTTGACTAAATCATTTGTCTCTAAAAAATATTTATGAATTAAATGGACAACAACTTCAGTATCGGTTTCAGATGAAAATTCATAACCTTCTTTCATTAATGATTGTCGCAATAAAGCATGATTTTCAATGATGCCATTATGGACTAATGCAAACTCATCATGAGAAAGAAATGGATGTGCATTACGTTCACTCGGCGCACCATGTGTGGCCCAACGTGTATGCGCAATCCCTAAGTGCGCATCAGTTGGATGAGCTGCCAATGCACGTTCTAATTCTTTAACTTTACCAACAACACGCAAGCGTTTTAATTGCTTATGTTGATCGATCACCGCGAGGCCTGCAGAATCATAACCACGATATTCTAATTTTTTAAGCCCGTTAATTAAGATAGCTGCAATCGGTTTATTTGCTGCTGCGCCAACAATGCCGCACATAGGGTTTTCCTTTTATTTTGTCATACCAGCTTTCGCTGGTATGACATCATTTCACTTTCTCAGGCCGCTGCCAATTTTCAACTGTTTCTTGTGGCACGCGAGACAACGTCAATTTATTTGCTGGTACATCTTTAGTAATCGTCGATCCGGCACCGATTGTCGCACCCTTACCAATTGAAACGGGCGCAACTAATTGTGTGCCAGATCCTATGAATACTTCATCTTCAATCTTTGTTTTATGTTTATTCGCACCATCATAATTACAAGTAATGGTGCCAGCGCCTACATTCACATGACGACCAATTTCACTATCACCAATATAAGTTAAATGATTTGCTTTTGATCCTTTGGCAATTTTACTCTTTTTAACTTCAACAAAATTACCAATATGAACGTCTTCATCTAAAAATGTTTCTGGCCTTAAACGTGCAAATGGACCAATGATAGAACGCGCACCAATTGTTGCACCATCAATATGAGAATGAGATTTAATTTCAACATCATGACTTAATGTTGTATCTTTTAAAAAACAATTTGATCCTATGATGCAATGATCACCTATAACAATTTTGCCTTCTAAAATAACATTGACATCAATGATGACATCTTTCCCGACTGTGACTTCTCCGCGAATATCAATACGATGTGGATCTAAAATAGTGACACCTTGCTTCATTAAATCGCGAGCTTTAAGCGTTTGATAAAATCGTTCAAGATAAGCTAATTGACATTTATCGTTCACACCAAAAATTTCTTCTGGGAAATCAGGATTGATCGTATGAATACTTATTTTTTCTTTTAACGCGAGTGGAATAATTTCAGTGAGATAATATTCTTTTTGATTATTATGATTTTTAATTTTCGGTAACCATGCTTTTAATTTTTGACATGGCACGTAATAAATACCTGTATTGATTTCATTAATCGCGCGTTCTCGTTCGCTCGCATCTTTTTCTTCGACGATATTAATGACATAACCATCACCATCACGAATAATGCGACCATAACCATATGGATTTGAAATATGCGCCGTTAATAAACCAACTTGATCTTTTGGTGTTGCTGCTATTAATCGATTTAATGTTTCAGTCGTAATAAGTGGCACATCACCACTTAAAATTAAGATGTGATCATCATCATTAATTTTAGACATGGCTTGCATCACCGCATGTCCTGTGCCTAATTGTTCTTTTTGTTCAACCCAAATAATATCATGTGCTTGCAATGAATCTTTAAGCTTAATGCCTTCATGACCATAAATTAAAATGGGTGGTTTTTTGGAAATCGTAAATGCTTTTTTTAAGACATGTTGAATAAGCGGCGTGCCTGCTAATTTGTGCAATACTTTAGGTTTTGAAGATTGCATGCGTTTGCCCTGACCCGCTGCAAGAATAACGACTTGTACCATATTAATTATTTATCCTTAAACGACTAATTCAGATGTTCTCTGCATGTGATTTAAAAATTGTTTGATATCAGTATTTTCAGCAATGGCATCATCAATTGTGATAAAGGCAACATGTTCTAAACGATTGGAAATGGCATTGATGGTAACTGAAAAATCGCTAATGGGTTTTATTTCATTTTGTTCACTGATGACATAAATCGGATCTTCTTCATCACTATAAGATTGATGCGGATTACGTACTAATAAAATCTGCCAATCTTGATAACGATGGCGATTCGATTCTTTAAATTCTTGCAGTGCGATTTCAACTTTAGGTAAATCGTTTGACTCAATACGGCGTGTATGTGGTAAACGTCGATGTTGCAAGCGTATTGCAAGTTGCGAACAAGGATGATGATCATTCATATCAGCTAATTGTTTGATGAGTGCAAACACATCGTAATCACATAATTCTTTATAATTCGCATAATTTGATTCAATGAAAGCTTTTTTATGTAATTCAACATGATTACTTGATTTCACGATTAAATTAAATTGATTAGCAGCAATTAATAGTTGTCCGAGACGCGTTTCACTCAATGCTTTAAATCTTGGCTCTTCACCTAAACTCACCGCAATGTGTGATAATAATTGGATTAATAAAGCTTCTAAAGCAAGCTTCTTTTGTGATTGATAAATATTGCGGGTCATTAAACGACGCGCCATTAAGTAATGCTCAACTGTGCCAATGCCTTTATAAGTTATCCCTAATCTTTCATTATCACCACAATTCACAATTGCAAGGCAATGTAGCATCCAACGAAAATCAAATTCACCATAGCGCACACCACAAAAATGACTATCACGTAATAAATAATCAAGTCTATCAGCATCTAGTTGCGATGAAACAATATCTCCAAGCACTGATTGACTACCATGATGCATAATCATATTCGCAATGGTTTGAAATTTTTCTTCCGTCATGTGATAGCGAGGATTCATACGATTATAATGTGAGAAAAACTCATGATGACCATAATCACTTAAAAAATAAGGTGTCCAATCCTCGTGACGAATTAATTTGTCATGAAAGACATCTTCAAAAGTATGAGAAAAAGGACCATGACCAATGTCATGTAATAAACAGGCAATCATGACTAATTGTCGTTCTTCTTCTACTAATCCAATTTTATGTGCAATTTGACTTGCGACATAACAACATCCTAAAGAATGATTAAAACGAGTATGTACCGCACCTGGAAAAATAAAATCACCCATACCCATTTGTTTGATATGACGTAAACGTTGAAAGTGAGGACTATCAATAAATGGTTTCACCCATGCATCTTCAGCTGCAGTGAATTGCATCGTGCCATGAACTGGGTCTTTGATGACTTGAAAATGAGTACTCATAAAATTCTCTATTTTAAATTACCGATATAAACAATTTGGGTAAAATATATCATGAAGAACAGGATTAATGCTCGCAGAATTGCTATACTTCTAGCTCTTTTTGATAAGTCGAGACCTTAACATGCATAACCCCGTTATTATTGATTCTCAATCTGGCGAAAAAGTCATCAATGCTCAAGCACCTTTTATTCTTGCACTGAAGCAAGGCGAATCATTATTTGATAGCATTTTACACTTAGCACATGACGCTAAATTATTATCCGCATCGATTAGTGGTCTTGGTGGATTGTCTATGGTTGAAGTTGCTTATTACGATATAAACGAAAAAAAATATCAAACTAAATTATTTTCACCCATGCATGAACTCATTTCTATGAATGGCAATATTGCTTTTTTAGATGGTAAACACTTTATTCATATACACGCAGCGATTGGAGATGAAGAGTATAAAGTTTTTGGTGGACATATCATGAGTGCAACGGTAAATCCTTCTGCTGAAATTACCATTATTCCACTCAATGGAAAGATTGAGCGAAAATATGATGCAGCGACGGGGCTTAAGTTAATGTGCCCGATTGTGTAGATACGCTTATCGGTAAAAGCAAAGGCAAGCGCTCAATTATCGTATACAGCGAGCCATCCACATCCGGCTCACTACGAAATAATGTCACGACTGTTGGCTTGATCTCCTCAAAATCAGGAATATCAACTGCAGATAACATTTGTAAATGTATATCATGAGGTTGTTTAATACGACCTAGCGTTAAATGTGGTCGGTAAGGTTTATTCTCAAATTCATACTGAGCATCTTTTATGCCTTCACCAACTATATTTGATAATGCTGATAAATCATGAGGAGGTGTTATATTTAAGACGATCACACGAGGTTTAAAACTACTCGGAAAATATTGCAATTCGCCGAAATGTATTATTGGATAAATGACGTTTTGATGTAGTTTCTTTTGCACGCATTCGATTAATCGGTTTAAATCTTGCGATCGCACATCACTTAAAAATTGCAGTGTGATATGTAGGTTATTGGGTTTTGTCCAGCGTATACCATGTGTTTTGGCAGCTTTCTTAAGTGATGATTGGTACTGAGTCAGTTTCTCTCTTATGAACTCAGGAATTTCAATAGCGAAAAAAACCCGAACGGCAGCTGGTAACGTCATTCCATTTCTCCTGCTGATTGATTAAGATGGTTAAACTTGCTCCATAGTCTTATAGGATTTCATTATGGTCAAAAAACGCGGTCTAGGTAAATCATTAGATGCATTGCTCTCATATGCTGAACCAAATCACGAGGCAACTATTGAAACAAGCGATACGACTTCTCATCATGAAAAAATATCGCAATTAAATATAGTTGACCTTCAGCGTGGTAAATATCAACCAAGACGTGAGATGAACCAAGAAGCACTGCAAGAATTAGCTGACTCAATACGTGCTCAAGGTATTATTCAACCGCTTATTGTGAGACCTGTTGGTAATAAATATGAAATCATTGCAGGTGAAAGACGTTTTCGCGCAGCACAAATGGCAGGACTCGCGCACGTTCCCGCCATCGTTAGACATATTCCTGATGAAGCCGCGATTGCCATTGCCCTCATTGAAAATATTCAGCGTGAAAATTTAAATCCCATTGAAGAAGCGATTGCGTTAGATCGTTTAATTAAAGAATTTGGCATGACACATCAACATGTTGCAGAAGCTGTTGGTAAATCGCGTACAACTGTTACCAACTTATTGCGTTTATTAGCACTGCCAGAAGAAGTCAAAGATTTATTGCAAAATCGCCAGTTAGAAATGGGACACGCTCGTACCCTCATTACGTTGCCAGAAGCGGTTCAGTTGGAAGCAGCCCAAGTGATTGCAACGCGAGGTTTATCTGTTCGTGAAGCAGAACAATTAGTTCGTGAATTGCAAGATCCAAAAGCGAGCGTCACACGCAGCAAACACATGGATCCTGACATTTTACATTTGCAAGAAAAGTTAGCTCATCAATTAAAATTACGCGTGCGCATTCAATGTAATGCGAAAGGTCGCGGTAAACTTGTTATTCATTATAAAAGCTTAGCAGAATTGAATGGTATTCTCGCACAACTTGAGCCGTAACATGCCTGTCATCCCGCGGCGAAGACCGCGGGACCCAGCGTCCTTTCACACTGCATTTAAAGGCACTGGGTCCCGCGGTCTTCGCCGCGGGATGACACTTATCGCCCTAATCTTCACCTTCTCCAGCAGTCATGCACAAATCTGGGATGCTGAACGATTTTTACAATTAGCAAGTTTAGAATCTTTACGTCAATTTCAAGCACATGAAAGCAAGCAACATTACACGCTACTAGATAAGAATGACTATCAACATATTGTTCATGATGCGCGCGGAAAAGTCCTTGAAATTTTAACTTTATTAAAATCAAATCAAGCCATGTCGGCAGACGATCAAATCGCATTAATCATTTCACAATTAATAGATAAACCTTATTTAACAATAAATGGCATGGGTGAAGGCGATTGGCAACCAGGTTCATATACTTATAAAAGTGGTGCCGCTCATATCAAACAATATCCTGTTTATCGTTTTGATGGTTTTGATTGTCAGACCTTCGTGCAAGTGGTGATGTCTTTATTGCATGCACACTCAAGCGATGAATTTGATGAAAGATTAATAAAAATTGCTTATGGTGCAGCTGGTAACCCAAATGGCAATATTGTCAGATATTATAATCGTAATCATTTTGTTGATGCTGATTTTAATCGTATTAATAATCAACATGGATTTTTAGAAGATATCACTAAAGACAAACGTTTTGAGAAAATTTCAAAATCACAAACGATAACGATTACCCGCAATGAATGGTTTAAAAAGCAAATTGCGAATCTTGAAGATAATGTTAAAGTTTTAAATGATCAAGATGGTCTTGCCATGGCTGCACGTTTTCAACAGTATTATCAAAATTTACCTTTTCCAAACTTTAAACTTGAAACAATCAAAATAAATTATTTACCTAAAGAAGAACTCATTCGTCTCACTTGGAACGGCAAACTCATTGCTAATAAAGTGTTACTCGATCAAATACCAACGCCTGCCATTTTAGAAAATGTACGTGATGTTAATAGCTGGCAAGCATTTGGTAGAAAGATGAAAGACATTATCGGTTCTGAATTATCTATTTCACACATGGGAATTTTATATCGGCATACTTTTAAAAAAGGTGAAATCATTCATTATCAAACTAAATGTGCGCGAGATAGTAAAGAAGTCGGTTGTCATGTGACACCTCAGACTTGTCAACAAAATGCTTGTCAGGAATTAATGATAGCTCATGCTACCAATCATTTTCCTAAACATTATTTATGGTATAAAAAAACAAATGGTGACTATACCTGCTCTCCTTATCCACCATCAAAAGGAACAGCTTACACTTCTTGCAATCGAGTTGTTGCTCAACCCTTCTTTGATTATTTAACAGATAAACAATTTGGTGATTATTGGACGATGATGCCATCTTTCTTGGGTGTGCATGTTGAGAAGATCACTTAAATTTACACACAATTTCTGTGGATAAGTCTATGAGTAACTTTCTGATAACCTGGGGGAAGGCCGTAGTGGCGGGCTCTGCCAGGTTATGTACTTTTTTTAACCTGTGGGCAAATTGGTGGATGAACCATAAAAAATAAACGACATGATCAATTGTTAACAAGGAATCAATGGTGCAAAAAATAGACAAGTGATGATATTTTGTGCTAAATTGTGAGCTGAAAAGATGAGCAAAAATATAAAAATTATTATTAAACATTAACCTACAAAAAACGAGGGTGAAAATGCAATCTCAACAACAGGTTTTAAGCATAAATGAAATCATTTATCTCTTTCAGACTGAGGAAGATGAAGAAAAGCGTCTCAAGCTGTGGTTTAAACATGCTTTTTTAAAACATTTTTACTCTGACCAGCCAATCATCATTGGTGATGATATCCGCCATCGAATTACTTATGATAAAAACAATCAACCTATTCATAGCGATGACAAGAAACCAATTTCTCGCAACCTGACTACTAATGAGCTATTCAATGCTTTTTTATTTAATTTATCAAATAAAATTTCGAGTGATATCTGGAATAATAATCTCTCTTTACGAACAATTTTCTATGAAAATTTGCTACCCTTTGAAACAATAATTAATAATTGTTTTCATATTTTTTCTTCTAAACAGAGTGAAATCGCCACATGTATATGGGTTGAAAATAAGACATTTCGTAACTGGTTTTGTGGAGACATCACCATTGGATGTGATCAATCCGGCAGAGAGATTAACTACACGATTCCAGATACACAACTTTTAAATCATTTTATTTTGTTATTGGATACAAATAAATCTTCACTAGCATCCGATATGTGTAAAAGAAATGAAAGATTAAAATTTATTGTGCGATCGCAACCTAAAGATTTATGTGTTGCATTATTTGTAAAGATATTAGAACAATCTGTTAATAATGCTTCATTACTTAAAGAATGTTTAACATGGATAAAAAATGAAAAAGTGATTTGTGAACTTCTTTTAAAAATAAATGGTTCTAAATTATCTCACTTTATTGGATTCCTAAATTTTCAGCTTCAATTATTGAAAAAGAACAATATTAAAAAACCTGTTATTTCTAAAGACTATCCGTTAGTTCAGCCCTTTATTAGCGAAATCAACAAAGGAAAAACTGAGGATAAAGAAGATGTCATTCCCAATAATAAAAGAAAAGCAGATGAAGAAGAAGATGTCATTACAAATAAAAAATCTAAGGTTGAAGAAAATAAAGTGAAAGCAAGTATGATGGGCTTTATATAATACGTCATTGCGAGGAGCGTAGCGACGCGGCAATCCAGACAGTTTATGTGTAGCATAGATTTTGCCTGGATTGCCACGTCGCTACGCTCCTCGCAATGACGGCTTCAGCACCGTTTTATTTTTCCGACCCGGTTCTTCTCTAACTAATTTGGGCACTAAAAATCCTGGTAATGTGCTCATTACTTTTTTATAAATGTCCATTGCTTTTGTCATTGGCACTTCAAAATGTTTTGCGCCATCAACTTTATCTAACACATGTAAATAATAGGGTATGATATTTGCAGAAAATAAACTTTCACTAAGCGCGACTAGAACTTCCGCATCATCATTCACGCCATGCAATAAAACCGATTGATTTAATAAAGTGACATTTCTTTTTTTAAGTGGCAGTAATGCGTGCTTCACATCTTCATTAATTTCATTGGGATGGTTTGCATGAACAACTAAAACAAGTGGCCACTTCAATGATTCAACCCATGTGATGAAATCATCTGTTATGCGTTCAGGCATCACGATAGGAATACGACTATGTATTCTTAAACGTTTAATCGAAGAAATACTTGCAAGTTGTTTGGTAAATTCATGTAAACGATGATCAGAAACAGCAAGTGGATCACCGCCACTTAAAATAACTTCATTAATCTTAGGATGCGTTTTAATATATTCCATCATGCGCTCCCAACCACTCGTACCAGGATTATTGTCATCATAAGGAAAATGACGTCTGAAACAATAACGGCAATGTATCGCGCAAGCACTTGTTAACGTAATCAATACACGACTTTCATATTTATGTAATAAACCAGGAACGGGATTAAATTTTTTTTCCTGCAATGGATCTTGATTAAAATCGGGATGCGAATTTAATTCAAACGCATGCGGCAATAATTGTTTGAGTAATGGATCATTAGGATTTCCTTTTTCAATTCTTTTTAAGTAAGAGCGTGGAACTTTCAGTGGAAATAATAATTGAGCTTTTATGCTAGACGCCAACATCACTTCATCTAATTCTAATAAAGTTAATAATTCTTTTGGATCAGTGATGAGGTTGGATAAAGTATCCTGCCATTTATTTTTTTTTATCATGCAGGTTGGCTCTGAATTAATTTGGTTCGGAGTATAGCTGATTTGTCATACCAGCGAAAGGTTGTCATCCCGCGGCGAAGACCGCGGGACCCAGCGTCTTTATTCTGCAGCTTAAAAGACCCTGGGTCCCGCGGTCTTCGCCGCGGGATGACAACCTTTCGCTGGCATGACAATGAATCTTCTACGAAAAAAATGAGCACTAAAATTGCTATAATCAAAATAATAACAATAAAAGGAGTGTCCTCTTGTTTGATGCGGACCGACCCATCTTAAAAAGCGAACAAGATCAATTGGATCGTGCGACATTTGCAAAATACCTTGCACGCTGCATGCTCGACCACAAAGATACACAAAGTTTAGTGGTTGGCTTATATGGTGGCTGGGGTGTTGGTAAAACATCTATTATTAATTTGATTTATGAAGAATTAAATTTTGCTGCGACTAATTTAGAAAATATTGACAAACCCATCATTTTAAATTTTAGTCCGTGGAGTTATTCAGGACAAAATCAACTGATATATAGTTTCTTCAGACGTTTATCTTCAACTTTAAGACAAGTTGATTATTTAGAAAATGCAGATCAAATTATCCATTTACTCGAATTATATGTATCTTATTTTACTCGTCAGCCCATTCCTAAATCTTTTCGAACAAAAAAAAGCTTTTGGAAAAAAATGCGGGAAAGCGATGAAACTTATGCTTGGGAAACAGGAAAAGATTTAACATTAATTAAAGCTGAACTCAATCAATTACTCTCTAAACAAAAACATAAAATTATTATCATGATCGATAATATTTCAAGATTATATGATTACGAAATCAAACAGATATTTCAAATCGTCAAATCCATGGGCGATTATACTAACACAGTTTATTTACTTGTATTTGATAAAGACCATGTTGTTAAGTTACTAAATAAAATGGATGGCTTTGGTGGAGAAGAGTATGTTGAAAAGGTTGTGCAATTGCCTTTTGAAGTTCCACCCATTTTACAACATAATTTAGAAAAAATATTTTTTGATCGAATCGGCGCAATCATTAATACCGTTCCGCTTGATAGTTGGAATAATGAATATTGGTTTGATGTTTATTACAATTCCCTCAAATATTTATTTAAAAATTGTCGTGATATTACGCGTTATGTCAACACTGTTAATTTTGGTTATTCCAGATTGCGTGATGTGGTCAATCCAGTCGATTTTTTTGCAATCACGGCATTAGAAGTATTTGCTCCAAAAATTTATACTGGAATTAGAGATAATAAAGATTTATTCACAGATCTTTTAGATAATGTTTATGAGTTGAATAAAACATTCCTTGAAAAAGACAAAATACGTTGTGATGAAATTTTTTCGAGAAATACTGAGTTGCCAAATGATTTGATACAAGAACTTGTTATGCAATTATTCCCTCGTATTCGACAAATTTATCAATCGCATGTGTCTGTCTATCACTCAGCGCCTGTTGCTCGAAAATTAAAACGAATTTGCAGCCCGGATATGTTTGATGCTTATTTTAGATTGTCCATACAAATCGGCCAAATACCACTATCCGAATTTAACACGATTATTGAACTTGCTAGTGATCGTGAATCATTTGTCCAAGCATTAACGCGATTAAATCAAGATAATCGCATTTCTCAGTTTTTAGATCAGCTAGATAATAAAAGATTGTTAAGCGCTATTCCACAAAAACAAATATCAGCAATCGTTGCTGGTTTGCTTGATAATGGTGATTTATTTCCACAAGCAGTGCCATCTCTATTTACACTTAACATGCCGATGCGAATCAACCGTATTATTCGTGAGTTATTAAAACAACTTAAAACAAATGAAGAGCGTTATCATGTTTTAGACCATGCGGTAAAAACAATGAATAAAAGTATCTATACCGCTGTTTATACTTTTCAACAACAAGAATATGAACAAGCTGAAGAATCAGATACATTTATTCCTGTTGAATATCGCGATTTGAATGGAAAACAATTAAATGCTTTACGAATTAACATTGTTGAGAAAATCAAATTTTGGGCTAAAGACGATCGTTTAGTCGATCATCCTTATTTATTACCATTGCTAATTGCTTGGCGTGATTGGGGAAATGAAACAGAATGTTTATCTTTTGTGAATGAAATGGTGACAAGCGATCGTGGTTTAATTGCATTTTTACTTGCAACACTCAAACAACCCATTGATGAAACAATGCACGCCTATCGTAAAGATTCTGCTTGGGAAAAATATTTAGATCTCATCAGTTCTTTTGCATCGCTCACAAAATTAGAAAATCATGCGAAATTATTATTTGAAGATAATTATTTTGAAAAGTTGCGTGAACGCGAACAACTTGCTATTCTTATTTTCCTCGATTTAATTAAAGCCCCCACACAAAAAACAATTCCACAAACTAGTGCTTGACTCTTCTGCGTCCGTCATTGCGAGCCCTTCGAGATGGCGCAAAAAACGCGCCTCCTCAGGGTGAGCGGTTCATCGCAGTCACGGTTGACTTCCAAACCACCACTATGGTGTGATGATATTAGGAAGAGTCACAAGAGAGAACAATTATATGAAGAATAGATATCTCACTGATTTACAAGTTACACTTTTCCAAACAACGAACAAAACGCTTTATAGTTCTGTTTCACCCATTTATGAACTGCAACAAAAACCAGTGATTTTAACCGGCCAAGAAATCGGGCTTAAAACTACTCAATTAATTCAATCAGCAAAACAAGAAGTCTTGGTTTTGTTTTACAAATTTGATGTGCAATCTGATCTTGGTCGACAAATTTATGATTCACTTTTATATTTAAAAAGGAAAGCACAAGAAACAAAAATACCAATTAACATTTGCATACTTATTAATTCATTACACCCTGTGACTGATTTTTTTTATCGAGAAAATACTGATTCTGGTTTAGAAAACTTACAATCAGATGACTATTTTAATATTCATTTTGCAACCCATGAAACATTTGCCTTTGGATCACTTAAATCCAAAATGATTATCGTTGATGGTCATAGAGCGACAATATTAAGTGGTGATGCAGATGCTACCAGCAATCGTAAACAACATATCGCAACAATGATTAAAGGATTAATTGTGAATGATATGCGCGATGATTTTAATCAACTTTGGTTTAAATATACCAAGAATCAATTAACAGCTTTAACCGAAGATCCTCATAATAACGAACACGCACCATCAACTCATGTGCCTTGTTTTTTTATTTCTAAACAAGAAAAAGGTAATCCATTTTCTTTGTATTCCCCATCGCCTTATCAAATCGCTTTAGTTTCCGCTATTAAAAAAGCAACTAAATGCATACATGTGATGACACCTCATTTAAATGATCCTTACATTTGTGAAGCGCTCGCGGATGCTTGCAATCAAGGTATTGAAATTAAAATCTTGACCAGACAATCTCATCCAGATATGGGAATCATTTTAAATAAAATTAAAACCGAACATTTAAATCATATTCAAATTAGATATGCAGCAATGCCAGATGACGATGAGCCAGATGACATTATTGCAAAATATATTAGTGTTGATGAAATATTAGTATTTGTTGGCTCATCTTCACCTGATGTACAAGACATGAAATATTCACGCGTTGCCGATGTTATTTTTGAAGATGAAGAAACCGTGCGCGACTTTGAAAACAACATTTTTGGAAAGCAATTTCAAAATGGAACTAATCATTATCAAGATGCATTTTTTCAACTGATTATGTTAATTGATAAACATTACATTCGGATTGATAATAATGGCTGCATTGAAAAATCTGATAAACTACAAAACATGTTGACTGATATCACAAATTCTACTGACGAACCACTTAATAAAATTCAACAGTTAATTTATAAATCGTTACCCATACTTAAAGAACCAACTTGGATTAACATTCGTAATCCCTATTCTTATCGAGATGTTTATAATCAAATGATTATGCTTGGATTTAAATCGATTATTGATGAGATCGTACCGGAAGATTTAAAGTTATTAACAAATTCACCGTATACTTTTAAATTTAATGCGAATAATGCGGAAGTGGAGTTGGTTGATGATCGTGAGATAGAATTGCGACCGTGATCATTTGTAGGGTGGATTAGGCGTTCTTTGCCGTAATCCACCATCATTATTTGGTGGATTACGGCGCAATTTGCCGTGCCACCCTACATACACCTCATCAACCTCTCACCCAACACCGTATAAACCGGCCAACCCTTCAGTTCCATTCCTTCATATGCACTCCAGCCACATTTACTTTCCGTGTGATTGACGATCTTCTGATGTTGCAAATCAACTAACACATAATCATCATATTCTTCGATTTTAAAAATTTCTTTTGCGCGTTTTGAGGTAAGCGATACCAATTTTTTCAATGAGATGCGGCCTTGATGATGTGCATTTAATAATAATGGCAACATAAATTCTATTCCGGGCATACCAGAAGGACATGCACCATAAGCTAATTTTTTTTCATCGATTGTATGCGGTGCATGATCAGAACCAATCGTATCAATGACGCCATCATTAATGGCTTGCCATAAGCTTTCTTGATGTTTTTTATCACGCAAGGGAGGATTCACTTGCGCTTTACCATGCAAATGTTGATATGAACTCGTATCTAAAAACAAATGATGAGGCGTCGTTTCAGCGTAAACTGGGAGACCATCCGCTTTCGCTTTTTTAATGAGCTCAACTTCTTCTGACGTGCTCGTATGCAAAATATATAATCGTGTGCCATATTTTTTTGTCAGTGCAATTGCTTTTTCAACTGCAACACACGCGACTTCTTCATCACGCAATGATGAATGATCATTATAATTTGGTGTACCGACAAATTGTTTTTTTCTAAGTTTAATTAATGATTCATCTTCTGCATGGACTGCAACTAACATATTATTTTTATGAGCCAACTCAAAAACAGCATGTAAACTTTCATCATCATCCATGACTAAATTACCAGTGCTACATCCCATAAACACTTTAATCCCAACCACATCTTTGGTGACAGTTGCAATTTCATTTAGATGATGTTTATCGGCGCCAAAAAATAATTGATATCTTAACGGCACTTTCACTTCATTTAATTGCGCATCGATAATGGATTTTTTTTCTCTCAAACGA
>Ga0207102_1072_pt1 | contig 17880 bp, 15 predicted proteins | sample Alteio_BWMinHeat_80_FD_153573 | JGI IMG/M metagenome (GOLD analysis project Ga0207102, IMG submission 153573) | Enriched cells from forest soil in Barre Woods Harvard Forest LTER site, Petersham, Massachusetts, United States -... | ecosystem: Environmental > Terrestrial > Soil > Temperate forest >... | reverse complement strand
CCAGCGTACAACCCTATATGATATCCTGGTTTCATTACGACCCACCTACCGAAATAAAAAAATTAACCATACCTGTGTTGATTATACAGGGCACTAACGATTTGCAAATAACGGTTGATGATGCCAACCTGCTGGCAAAAGCCAACGCCCATGCCCAACTGGTATTGGTCAAAAACATGAACCATGTGTTCAGGATTGTTGAAGGCGATAAAAAAGAAAACCTGGCCACCTATATTACCCCTACCACCCCTATTAGTGAAGAACTGGTAACTGCTATGGCCGACTTTATAAGCAAAAGCTAAATAAACAGTGACCCGGTTTATAAATAGTTATTATTAATCATGTGATGGATTTATTTTTTTCCGTATGCAACGGTATGATGCATACAGGTGATCAAAACCTGTAACCAAAAACCACATACGCATGAAATTATTTTTATCATGGTCGGCTGCCATATTATGTACGTTGACCCTGCTTTCTTCCTGCAAAAAAAATAAAGAAGAAAAAAACAATATCATTACCTGTTATTTCCCCGCGCAAACCGTTAAGAATGTGTCGCTCAACGTAAACGAAGCCTACAGTTACGACCTCGGTAATTTTAATGATGAAGAAGGCGCCACTATTCAGCAACAGGCAAAACATTTCGTCATTAGCGAAACAGACCGCAAAAATGGCAATGTGGTATATCATTATCAGCCTGCAACCGATTATATAGGAACCGATACCGTATGGATGACAACAGCCCGCGGCTCAAATGGTGCTTCACCAAATACTGATATAGCTTATGTAGTACTACTATTTTCCATTGGTAATAAAACCGCCCACTAATAGTCGGCCTGGTTACCCACCACCTTTAGAGGGAAGGGGGTACATATGGATTTTTTATACAGCTTGTTAGTTGTTGGGAAAGGCAGTATGTTTATGGCTCCGAACAACTAACCATAGCTGTACCTTGATGAAAACTGTACCCGTAATTATCTTTATCCTGCTGGCAGGCCATTTATTGGTTTCATGTAATGATGCACAAAGCGAAAAAGCTACGCTCCCTGTAAAATCAACCAAAAAAAGCAGCAAAAAAAGAATACGGGTTTTGTGTTCTCAATCAGCCACACACGCTTTTTCTGAAAAATATAAAAAAGACCAGTTTCGGATTACAGTCACCGGCGATTCCATGCTTACAGCTACCGTACGCTTTGATATTATTAATTATAAAAACAAAAAGATATATACCGAATCGTTCCCGGCTACCAACCTGCTGAATTACGATATATCTGCCACTGCTCCCGACAACGAAAAAGAGCAGTTTATAAAACAACGTGTAAAGGAATTTTTTTACGAAGAAAACTTCAGGTACCCCGCTGTTCATACCGACGATAAATTCGGCGCTGATTATTCCAACAAAAAATACTGGGAAGCCATAAAAGCCGACCGCTCCGCCATTGGGTTTTATTACCTGCTGGGCGAAGAAGACGGAAAAAGCATTGCCTGGTCGAAAAAATTAAAAAAGGTAGTGCTGTATTTTAACTGCTGTTAAGGTTTGCAGGGTTTGCCCATTGCCAACTCAATGTCGTTGAATTAAGACAGGTTTCGTGAGCCTTCTATGTGAATTCTATGTATCTACTGTGCCTATGTGGTGAGCTGGAGGCCCGGGGCTTTTTTCACCACATAGTCACATAGGCCACATAGAGAGGCACATAGGGAATTCAATTCCTTATTTCGACATTGATTGCTCATTGCCAGTTTCCTATTGCTGTTAGGCCGCTCTTACTTTAATCACCAGCTTTTTAACCACTTTATTGCCACCCGGCGTAATATTGGGACGATGCGCCTCACCAGGGAAAAAAATAATGAAGGTGCCAGCAGGAATAACATAAAATTTCCCGGGCGCTGTATAATTGGCTACATCTTTTGTTTCATCGTAAGGCTTGGTAACAGCAGTAACTTTATCAACCGGCCATTTACCCATCTTTTCTTCTCCCTCCAATACAATCTGCACATCAATATACTTGCGGTGCGATTCCCAACCGGTTTTATCAAAATCTTTGCTGGGATCTTCCGTTACCGTGGCATACACATTATTGCCATCAATAGGATATTTGCCTTTAGTAATCGTTTTTAAATCGTGCTCTTTTAAAAAGGCAAAAGCTTTATCCCAGTATTCTTTATTAATGCGGTATTGGCGGGCAAATTCCTGCTTGTTGATTGACTTATGCGGGGTCAGGGCCACGCCATTCAGCCACTCCTTTTTCTTAAACCATTTATTGGCCTGTGCTTTGGTAATGGAGGTATCGGCCATTGCCTGGGTCTGTGCTTGCAAACAAACAACTACAAACAAAAAAGAAAACAATACAAATACTTTTTTCATACGTGCAGGAATATTAAATGGTTGTAAATATACGGGCATATGGTGAATGGTCAATGGTGAATTAGTACCCCGTTCCAACCTGCTACTTCTGACTTCATAACCTTGTCAGCTTAACCATACACGTGCCACGTCTTCTTAGCGTCGCAAGGGAGACGTGGCACGTTTTCAATTCGTTAACCAAATCAACGGATGCCGCACCGGCAGGTTTCTAATCACCTCTTCTTCGGCAGGGGCATGATCCAATCCTTTCCAGGTTTGTAACCAGGCTGTATTGTTAAAAGCAGCTGCCCCGAAAATTAAAAAAGGTTGTGCCACGGGCCAGTTGTTCCAGTACATTACATCAGCCGCTTTGGGCCATTTGCTTTTGTCGGCAATAAAAGGATATAAATAGTCAATACCATTACGAATCGACCGGCCATCGGGTGTGGTGTAGGTAAATAAATTATCGGTGGGGGTAGAGAGTATCTCGCAAATGGTAACCATGGCATCCAGGTTAAAAATCGAGTACCCATAGGGTTTTGTTCTGCGCAATTCCTGCGGAAAACTGCCATCGGCCGCCATTTGGTTAGGCAGCAACACCTTTTTATAGCGATCGCGGCAAAACTGCATTAGTTGCTCATTATGAGTAAACCGGGCAAAAGCAGCTACCTGCATTACCCAGCAGGTACCGTGATTATTGGCGGCATTCATTTCATCGTTACCATAAGGATGGGTAGTTAACCAGTGCAGGTATTGTTCAAACCAGTTCCTGATGGCCTGCAACAGCAGATGATCCATGGCCGGTGCATTTTCCATAGCCATTAAGCCCTGTATCACTTCCATAAGTTGAATGGTGTCTATGATTCCTATACCCCTGCCCGTAGCCCGACCTTTAATAGCCTGGGCAAACTGCAGGTTCGGGTTCATCATGGTAGCCGTATCAACAAACCAGGCTTTGCAATGACGCAGCGCCTGGATTATATATTTTTCATTGTGCGTTACTTCATATGCCGAAGCCAACGCTCCCACGATCTGGCTTAACCGTATCATGGCATGGCGGTGAGCTACAAAATTATCGGGGTTGCTCATACCATCCCGCTGTATGTAAGGGCTATCGGGCGACTGTGGATTGGGCCACCAGTAATCACCTTCCGAAAAAAAATCATGTTTACCGCCGGCGCTGCGTGAACAGGTTTTTGCAGTAACCGTAACCGGTTGTTGCTGTAAGGCCCAGGCCACCTGTTGTAAAATTTGCTGACGTAGTGTTTTTATTACCTCGGCCCGGTAATTAGGTGTTGCATTAGTAACTGCATAATTGTCACTGATTGTAACCGGCCATTGCCTGACAGGGAAAGTAATGGCAAACAGCAACCAAAAAATCGTTAACTTGTTATACGGCATAGAAACAGGTTGTACGCAGTAAGTTATAGGTAAAACCCGAATTAACCATCTATAACCTACGACTTAGCACCTATAACTTAATACTTAGCATTTATAACTTAGTACACAACCTGTGTCACCCTTTCCCCATTGATTGCCAGACCCCTCTGAAAACTTCCGTTACCCGCGCAAAGGCATAGTTTTTTATACATTATTAAAAATGCTCGTTATGGCAAAGACAAAAACTCCTCAAAAGAAAAAAACCGATAATGATATTAACGATAATGTTATTATCCCTTCACAAGAAAACACAGCCGCAAAAGATTCAAGCGCCGCACAACTTAAAAAAGAAAAGCTGGCCCAGGACGGATCTTTTGTAGAAATTCCTGATGTATCGGATATTCCGGGACAGGAAAATATTACCAGTGCCGGTGTGCCCGGCGAAATGGCCGATACCACCATCGCCTCCGACGACGAAGAAGGCATTAGTAACAGTAGAGACATTTTTGTAGAGGAGGAAGACGACGATACAAAAATTGTAATGGGCACCGAAGCCGATGTTACTGCCGAAGACCTGGCGCTGCTGGGCGACCCCGATAAAGATATGGATATGAGCGAAGATGAATTAATAGATAACGAAGGATTGGACGATACCGATGCCGATGGCGACCCGCTAAACGAAGCTGCCACCGGTGAAGACAGCACCGGCGACGACCTGGATGTTCCCGAAGGCGACGACGATAATATAGCTGATGAAGATGCCGACGAAGAAAATAAATACTATAGCCTGGGTGGCGATGATAAAGACGCGTTGAACGAAGGCAAACAAAACGACTAAGGAGTTTGAGGTGTAAGGTTTGAAGAAGTATGGTACAGGTAGCACGTTTGTTGCTGCCTGTACCTTTTTATTTCCAATTCCGGTATGGATTAACCGATAAATTTGAATTGGAGTATCTTTTATCACCGGTCACTTCCTGGGCAACCCAGGGCGGCAGAGAAAACGCTTCCTCTTCAGATGATAATTCTATTTCTGCTACAATAAGCCCTTCGTTCTGCCCGGCAAACTCATCTACTTCCCATAACTTATTATCATAGGTAATAAAATACCTTACTTTACTAAGCTCCGACGAACAAAAATTGTCAAGCAATTGCACCGCATCCTCTTTAGGTATGCTGTATTCAAACTCAGGCCGTGCGGCTCCCACCGTACATCCCTTTATAGTTATATAGCCACTTTTATCAGTAAGCCTTACCCTGATGGTTTTTTCAGGATCGGTAACAATATAGCCCTGCCGGTAAGACGAACTTTCATGCTTTATTACCTGGCCCCACTTTTCTTTGTTTACCAAAAACTTTCTTTCTATTTCAATACCCATAAAATTAATTAACATTAAGCAGTTGCCGCTATTTGTGTGCATTCTGTACAAGCAGAGGCTACAAATTTGAGAATGACCAAATGATAATTTTGGTCATCGACACTGAAACACATCCGTGTAAATTTGTGCCATCTGTGGCAAACCCTTACTCAGCCGCAGGCTGAGTTTACCCTTTCAATTTTTTTAGCTTTCCGGCTACCGTTGCACGGGCCTCTTTATCGCCATGTTTTGCCGTTAATTCGTAATATTTTATAGCATTGGGTTTATCGCCTTTTTGCTCGTACATATAGGCAATGTTATTCAGCACCACGGCATCGCGGGGAGCAATTTTCACCGCTTTGAACAATGCCTCCAGCGCGCCGTCGTAATTGCCCTGTAAACCAAATGAAATAGCCAGGTTCGATAAGCTCTCCACATGGGCAGGATAGTATTTCAACACCGCCTGTGCTACCTGTTGCATTCTGCTTAACTGTTCATCGCCGGCATTGTATAATTGCACTACATAATCCTGTATGGCGTGCAAAAAAAACTGTTTTGGATTGGTTACCCGAGCATTATCGGTCCAGGTCCATTGATGATCGAACCGGTTGTCCCAATCAATGGTTTTAATAATTTCATTGGTAAACGCATCGTAATGTTCCAGTTGTCCCAGGACAAAGATTTTTCCCAACCGCATATCCAGCCGGGCAGGATATTTATTAATGCCGGTATCAATGCAGTCGAAACTCTTTTGCAACAGTTCGTTATTAAATACTATATCGTTGGTAATGTAGGCCAGCGTTTCATCGCTGGTGCTGTCTTTTATTTGTAGGGTAGTATCGGCATCCGGCGCCTCGCTTATATGCAAAGCAGGAATACGGCTTTTTGAAAAGTAATAATTAAAATAGGCGATGAATAATTCTGCATCATTGGGACATGCCTTTTCCCAATTTTGAAGCAATTGCCATTGGGCGGTGGTATCTTTTTGGGTTAATAGTTTGGCAAATTCCCGCGGATAATTTTGTGCAAACGACTGAGCAGTAAGTAATACTGCAAACGGCAGGATAAAAAGTCTTGACATTTTCGGGTTTTGGGGTAGACCAAATCTACAAACCGGAAGTAAGAAAAGCGAATTAATTTTTTGATACAAATTTCCACATCCGCCTGCGGCGGATTAATACCAATTTGCCACGGATTCCAGTGTTCCGCCTGCGGCGAAACGATTAAAGAATACAAGTTGCCACGGATTGCACGGATGAACACGGATGTGTTTCAGTGTCGATGACCAAAATTATAATGGGAACATTCTCAAATTCGTAGACCCTACTTGTACAGAATTACACGGATTTACACAGATGTGTTTCAGTTTCAAAAACTCAAAGCATAAACTGATCGTTCTCAAATTTCTAACTTCTACTTATGCAGCATGCACAGAGGCATGCAGCCTTTTCAGGAAGCAAACCTAAAGGCTTTTATCCGTGTCCATCTGTGTAATCTGTGGCAACCAATTCTGCCGAAGGCAGAACATTTAATCCGTGGCAACTCATTCCGCCGCAGGCGGAACACCCTATTTATGTTTTTGAAGGAAGTAATGAATAGCGCAAATAGCATTGGCGCAGTGGCTGCTCCAGTAAGTATCAAAATGCCATTTAAAATCCCATATAGCATTCTGCTTGGCATCGGCCGACTTTAACCCGTATAACAACAGCGATTGTTTCAGGTACCGGTAAATAGCGCCTACATCTTCGTACAAATCGCCATACACAATGCCCGTATCTTTTTTACGGGTAGTAGGGTCAAATACGTACCAATAGTAGCGATAATCCCATAACCGGTCGGCTATAAAGTGAAGTACTTTCTGATACTCCTGTTCATTTATCTGAACATCGTATTTCTTATCGCTTTTTTCTTCGATGATCATCATGGAGTTTCCCAGGTTGTACAGGGAAAGCAAGTGATTTTGTGCAAGGGAAATAAAACCCCGGGGAGTTTCTGCTTCGTATGTTTCAACAAACAAACAGAACTTTTTGGCAGCGTCAATAAAGCTGGTGAACTCGTTTGTCGCGATTATTTTAGATACTAATATTTTGTCAGATAGCGGCAAAGTATTTCTCAATAGCGGTTAATCAATAATGGTTGCTATTGATCTATCCAAAAATGATGCCTGTTTACAGGGTGATCATATATGATAGTACAAGGCCCTTTGTTTTACTGTGTGCTATCCATGCCTTTTAAAATAGATTTGTGTATTTGCTACCAAAACGAAAGTATACATACCAGAAAAAATAGTAAAAATACTGTACTAAAATTGCATCAAATAATACACAATATCATGTATCGGCATCCATGCAATCATGTATTTAAACCAAATAGCAAAGCACCCAAATACACATTCTGAGTACCTTTTCGTTTTTTCGATCTTTGGAGAACTATAAAAAATATGGCTGCCAGCCATCACTTGTTTACCTTTTATTATGAGCTTGAAAAGCTACTTATTGCTTTTACTGTTTTTTGCCAATTGCTTTTTTGCCTATTCCCAAAAGCAACCATTGCGATTTGACCACCTGGGCAGGAACGAAGGACTTACGCAAAGCAATGTTACCTGCATTATGCAGGACAGCAGGGGTTTTATGTGGTTTGGAACACAGGACGGCCTGAACAAGTACGACGGGTACCTGTTCCTCCCGTATAAAAACATCCCGGGCGATTCAACCAGCATAGCCAACAACTACATTACAGGTATTATTGAAGATGCCAGGGGCAACCTGTGGGTTGCCACCTGGGGCGGCGGCATTGAACACTTTGACCGCAACAAAGAACGCTTTACCCACTACAGGCATAATACAAACAACGCCAACACGCTAAGCGACGACTTTGTAACCAGCCTGGTGCAAACCCGCGATGGAAATATTTGGGCAGGTACGCAAAAAGGCGGCCTCAACAGGTTAAACCCTGCCACGGGTAAGTTTACCCACTATATGTTTAATAAAAACGATGCCCACAGCATAAGCGATAATTTTGTAGTAACCCTGTATGAAGATAGTCACCAGCACCTGTGGGCCGGCACCCTGCACGGTGGACTAAACCTGTTGAATGCAAACGGCGCCTTTACCCGCTACCAGCAACAGCCCAATAACCCGGCCTCTCTATCGCACAATTCAATTTGTAAAATTTTTGAAGATAGCCAACATCGCCTGTGGATTGGTACCCGTGGCGGCGGTTTAAACGAAATGGATGAAAAAACAGGCGCTTTCCGCTGTTTTAAAAATGACCCCAATAACCCCAACAGTCTGCCCATAAATGTAGTATTTGATATTACCGAAGATGATAGCCACCGTCTTTGGATTGGCACCCAAAACGGCGGGTTAAGCATTCTAAACCCGGTAACAAGCCAGTTTAATAACTATGCCTATGACGATATTGACGAATGGAGCCTGAACAACAACTCCATTTACTCAATATACAAAGACAGGCAGGGAAATATGTGGGTAGGCACCTATAGCAGCGGCATTAATTTATATAGCAAAGGCGCCAACACATTCGCCCACTTCAGGCATACCACCGAACCAAACAGCCTTAGCCACAATAAAGTATTGGGCATTTGCGAAAGCGCCAATGGCCATATATGGCTGGGCACCGATGGCGGCGGGGTGAACGAATTTGACCCCCAGACCAAATTGTTTACCCATCACAAACACCGCAAGGGCGACCCCAATAGCATTTGTGGCGACGTAGTAATTGCGCTTTGTGAAGATATTGACCGTAACTTATGGATGGGTACCTGCGAAGGCGGCATTACAGTGTATAATCCGCAGAAAAAAACCTACCGGACCATTACTCACAACCCAAACAACCCCAATAGCGTGGCTGCAAATAACGTATGCACCATTTTACAGGATGCCGATAAGGATATGTGGATTGGCACATACGATTTTGGGTTGGATTGCTACAATATACAAACCGGCCATTACACCCATTATCGTTACGACAGTTCCAAACCCAACACCATCAGCAACGACCGTATAGCCTGCCTGATGCAGGACCGCAAAGGAAATATATGGATAGGTACTTTTGAAGGAGGCGTTGACCGGCTGGATAAAAAAACAGGCGTTATTACCCGCTTTATGCATACCGATGGCAAAAACAGCCTGAGTAATAACCGCACCTATTTTCTGTATGAAGATAAACAGGGTAACATATTAATTGGTACCAATGCAGGATTGAACTGTTACAACCCTTATACCAACCAATTTACCGTATACAATACCAGCCAGGGTTTGCCAGGTAACATTATTGTCGGTATGGCAGAAGATACCAAATGCAACCTGTGGCTGAGCACCAACTTTGGCCTGTGCAGGTTTAACATACTTACCAAACAATGTAAAAACTTTACGGCCGCCGATGGGCTGCAATCGAATGAATTTGCCGGTTTTTCGGCCTTCAAAAGTCGGGCTGGTTGTTTTTACTTTGGTGGATTGAATGGCTTTAATGAATTTTTCCCCGACAGCATTAAGCAAGACAGGTACCAGCCACCGCTTGTTTTTACCAGTTTTCAGTTGTTCAACAAAGATGTTTCGCTGAGCCACAACGGTACCGGCGATTCACCCCTTACCCTTCCCATTGCTGAAACAAAAGCTATTACACTGCCTTATAGCAGCTCGGTTATCTCGTTCATCTTTTCTTCACTGAATTACACCAACAAAAAGAAAAATCAATATGCTTACCGGTTAAAAGGTTTTGATAAAAACTGGAACTATATCGGTACCCGGCATACCGCCACCTACACCAATCTTGATCCCGGCACCTATGTATTGGAGGTAAAAGCATTGATCAACGATGGTGAATGGAACTCGCATATAACCTCCATGCAGCTTACCATATTGCCACCTTTTTGGTTAACGGTATGGTTTAGACTGTTATGTGCATTTGTTGGAGTAAGCTGTATTGTTGTAATATACCGCTGGCGTGTTAGTTCTATTAAAAAGCACAACGCGGCCCTGGAAGTACTGGTGCAAAAACGTACCAATCAGCTGGCGCTGTCTATCGACGAAGAAAAAAAGGCCAGGGAGGATGCAGAAAAAGCACGCCAGGAAGCCGAACAGGCCAATAAAGCCAAGAGTGTTTTCCTGGCTACCATGAGCCACGAAATTCGTACCCCCATGAATGGTGTAATTGGTATGGCATCGCTGCTATCGCAAACACCACTTAGTGACGAGCAACGATCGTATACCGAAACCATTCAAACCTGCGGCGAAAACCTGCTTACCGTAATAAACGACATTCTTGATTTTTCAAAAATTGAATCGGGCAAGCTGGAACTGGAAGAAAAAGAATTTAACTTAAGAACCTGCATTGAAGAAGTACTGGACATCTTCGCCACCAAAGCATCTCAAACCGGGCTCGATCTTATTTACCAGATAGAACATAATGTACCCGGCTTTATAACGGGCGATAGTACCCGGTTAAAACAAATACTCATTAACCTGGTAGGCAATGCCATTAAATTTACCCATAAAGGCGAAGTGTTTGTACGGGTATATTTAATGCAACACGAAAAAAACAATACCATACAACTGGGCTTTGAAGTGCGCGATATCGGTATTGGTATTCCCGAAGATAAACTGGAACGCCTGTTTAAAGCCTTTTCGCAGGTTGATTCATCAACCACCCGCAAATACGGCGGTACCGGGCTGGGACTGGTTATATGCGAAAAGCTGATTAAACTAATGGGCGGCTATATTGAAGTGGAAAGCACACCCGGCAAAGGCTCTGTGTTTGCATTTACCATTAATACCAAAGTAGCTACCAGCGAACTGGTGGCGCAGGTTTTACCCGACCTGAGCGAAGTGGAAGGAAAACGCATACTGGTGGTTGACGATAATGCCACCAACCGCAAAATATTAAAATTGCAGCTGGAGCAATGGAATCTGCAAACCGTGCTGGCCGATTCGGCTCACAACGCATTGGAGCTGTTAACAAGTGAGCAACCATTTGACCTGGTGCTAACAGACATGCACATGCCAGAGATGAATGGTTTAGGCCTTGCCAAAGAAGTACGCAGCCGCTACCCGAGCCTGCCCATTATGCTGTTAAGTTCCGTTTGCGACGACGAATACAAGCAACACCGCGATCTGTTTAGTGTTGTATTGACCAAACCCATTAAACAGCAACAACTCTTAAAAAATATTTTAAATAACTTCAGTACAGTTGTTAATATCGTTACCGAGAAAGAACCTGCCCGCAATACCGTGCTCACCAACAGCTTTTCACAGGAAAACCCCTTGCAGATATTGCTGGCCGAAGACAATCCCTTTAACCAGGCCCTGGCCAATGCCATATTAGGCAAGCTGGGCTACCAGTACGACCTGGCCGAAAATGGCGAACAGGTATTGAGCATGATGGCCAATAAAACCTACGATGTAATACTGATGGATATTCAAATGCCCGAAATGGACGGGCTGGAAGCCACGCGCCTTATACGCAAACAAACGGGCCATCAACCGGTGATCATTGCCATGACGGCCAATGCCATGCAGGAAGACAGGGAAGAATGTATACAGGCGGGTATGGACGATTACCTGAGCAAACCTATAAAACCCGAGGATTTGGTTGCGGTACTGAAGAAGTGGGCGGTGGCAGTTTGAGTTACCGGGTGCCAGTTACCAGGTTCCTGATTTCGGGTTACAGGAGGATGGCGAAGCAAAAGAACCTCAAACCATAAACTTCAAACCATAAACAAATATAAAAGGCCGCCTTTCGACGACCTTTATACCCCTCCGGGCTACTAATCATTTTTCGGACTTGGGAGGAGTTCATTTGTAAGGATAAGGCCGCATGTTGCACTAACCTAAACACATAGGTGCTATTCACACCGTACCGTTCATGCTTTTTTTTTGCTCCTTTTATCAACGCCGAAATACTGTGCATGGGCAAGATTGAAGATCACTTTATAATCCACATCCAGCAGGCTGCTGATTCTATATAACTCACTTAACGTAAACTGATCAACGTGAGTAATTAATCTTGTCATACGGTTGTTGTTGGTGCCCAGGTCGTGAGCCATAATAGTTTTAGGAACATGAATAAAGATTTCCTTGAACTCGGTTATATGCTTGCCTTCAATAAGTATCTTCACAGCTTTATATCGTGGATCTTTTTCCATGTATCAAAGAAAAAAACAAAATCTGTTATCTGTAGCATAAAGGATAGTTTGTACTTTTTTTGTTACAACGTATTCTTTTTTCAATAGTAGTCATACTATTTTTGTTACAAACAGTACAGTCATTACACAGCTTTCACTTGTTACCAAACGCGTTCAGTAACTTTATTTTATCAATAAAATCACTTATCGCTTTTACAAAAAAAATATACCTCATACGGTCAAACGTTAAATTTACAGCTAATTAATTTAGTTCAAAAATACTAATTATTTTAGTAACTTCACGCGGCAATGAAACAAATAATTATGGGATTTCCGTCTCCGCCAAAAGATTACCAGGAGGAGGTAATTGAACTGTCGCAATACCTGGTACAGCATCCTTCCGCTACCTTTTATTTTCGTGTTTCGGGCGATAGTATGATCAATGCCAGCATGCCCGATGACGCTTTGGTGGTTGTAGACAGATCGGTTAAACCATTCAGCGGCATGATAGTACTGGCCGAAGTAAACGGCGAATTTACCGTTAGGCGTATTGTTCAAACACGCAAAGCCCTGGTATTACATCCTGAAAATCCGGCCTATAAACCATTGCCTGTCACCGAAGAAATGAATATGCTGGTATGGGGCGTTGTTACCGCTGTGGTTGTGAAATATAAATATGATAAAAATGATTACATTGGTTAACTGTATAACGGGCTGTTACACATAAAATTCAGGCGATGCACAATCCATTTGTTTTGTTATCAGCACGTTTGCTGGAGTCGCTTATAAAAGCAGGTAATACCTTTTTTGTGCGGCAAACATACAAACGCGGTAAAAATCTATTGGACCCGCTGAACAAAGCCGCTTTTTTAATTACACATTATACCGATTACAGCCAGGCAAAAACACATTACGATAACCTGTACAACGACCCCAACCGCTTTTTGTATAACATTACCGAACCGGAGCATTACGAAAAACTGACCCTAGCAGCCACACAACCCGAAGGTTATAAAATATACAGTCCTTTAATACAACAGCCCTGGAAGCCAACACCCGAAATGGCTGCAAAGATTCGCAACTACATTGGTCAGAAACTAAGCTGGTCGCCAAAACGAAGTGATACCGTAAAGGCCGACCTTTTTGTTCAGTTTGGCGAACTTTTTATTACCTTGAAATACGAGAGGGATACTATAAACCTGCCATTGGCAGAACTTGAAAATTTTTGATGCCATGTGTTACGACATATCTTATTCATCGGATCTTAAACTAATAACCGATTATCTGCCTGACCTGGTGATTGATCCGCAATTATTTATCGACTTCGATACCTTCATTCATGTGCAGGCGCAGGCCTATCGCAAATATTTAATCATTATTTTTGAAGACGGTCAGTATAAATTAAAAGTGTTTGAATGGGGCGTTATTGCCGACTACATGAACACACCCGAGAAAATAAAACAAAGCCGGCAGTACATGTGTAATGCGCAAAGCGAAAAAATTGTGCACGACAAGAAATCTTTCTGGCGAAGAATACGCGCCAAACGATGCCTCATACCCGTTACAGGCATTTATGAACACCGCGATATAAAGGGATGGAAAAACAAAGTACCTTACCTAGTGCATGAAAAAGACCGCCCCGTGTTTTGCATCCCGGGCTTATACTACTACTCCCCCATTCCCGACCCCGAAACAGGCGAAGTAAAAGGCACGTTCACCCTCATTACCCGTCCTGCCAATTCAGTAATGCGTCAAATACACAATGGTGGGCCTAATGCCGGCCGCATGCCTCTTTTTCTTACCAAAGCGCTGGAGTTGAAATGGCTGCAACCCGATCTTACCGACGATGACCTGCAATCGGTGCTGGATTTTGAAATGCCCAGCGAACAGCTCGAAAACTGGCCCGTGTTTACCATACGCACCACCAAACCGCGGCCCGACGATCACGATAAAACAGCCCCTTTTGAATGGCCCAACCTGCCGCCTTTGGGGGTAGATGATGGAAATATTCAAAAAAATCTTTTCTGATATTGAAATTTTTAATCTGCCTTTGGGGGTTGTCTGGCATACAAGTTGCCTTACAGGCATATCCCACGCTAAATCGTGCTAAATAAGCGTCTTTTTTACTATTGCACGCGTTAAATGCTCGTAATTCTACCATAACGAGCCTCAAATAATATAAATATATCCACCCCTTACAATAAGAAAAAACCTATAGTCGTTATAACAGGCTACCTGACAGACCTCACTTTTAGCGGTTGCATGGAGGAAACAGAGATGTAAAAAGGGTGGGCCATACTGTTTGGTACGATTAAAACAGGCTGTACTTGTAGATTAATAAAAGATTTTTTATTTTCCGTCATATTACGGCAATTGTTCTCAATTTTTAATCCTGTTAATCCATGAAACTAAACCTGATTTCACTAAGCTTCCTGCTAACATGCGCAGGCTCCACATTGAGTTATTCCCAAACTATTTCAACTGTTGCAGGTGTTGTTGGCTCAGCAGGCTATCTGGGTGATTATGGACAGGCTACCGCCGCCAAATTCAACAACCCCAGAGCTGTAGCCACAGACAACTCAGGCAACCTGTACATCGCCGACATGAGAAATCATGTGATAAGAATGGTGAACAGTACAGGGATTGTAAGCACCGTTGCAGGTAATGGTACTTCCGGTACCTCTACTACCAACGGCCCCGCTATTTCAGCTCCGTTAAATCAGCCAACGGGAATGGCTATTGACAACGAGGACAACATTTACATCGCAGACTACAATGCCTCTACCATTAAAAAGGTAAGCTCGCAAGGTATTATGACCACCTTTGTAGGGAACGGTACGGAAGGTTTTAGCGGCGATGGTGGACAGGCTGCAGTAGCCAAATTGTACCGCCCCGTAGCTATTGCTATCGACAATACCGGTAACCTGTACATTTCCGATGCCTCTAACAAGGTAATCAGGAAAGTGACCAAAAGCGGTGTCATAAGCACTTTCGCCGGAACGCCCGGTCGTGCCGGTTACAGCGGAGATGGTGGTCCAGCCACAGCAGCAAAGCTCACCCAGCTTTCGGGCATCGCGGTTGACAATGCTGGTAACTTATATATTGCCGACCCTTCCTGCTCGGTTATTCGTAAAGTAACTCCCCAGGGTATCATCAGCACCTACGCTGGTAATGGTAACCCCGGTTACAGCGGCGATGGCGGCCCGGCCATTAAAGCCGAATTCCAGATCGGTTCGCCCCAGGGTGTAGCCGTAGACAATGCAGGAAATGTATACGCCTTAGATTACCAGAACCATGTGGTACGGAAAATCTCTACCTCTGGTATCATCACTACTATTGCGGGAACTGGAGCCTCCGACTATACTGGTGATGGTGGTCCGGTTATCTCAGCCTTTATCTGGTACCCAATTGGAATTGCAGCTGATAATGCAGGTAATATATATATCACCGATTCTTATAATAATACCATCCGTAAAATAGTATCATGCGTTGCTGTACCGCCTACATTTAACGTTCAGCCTGGCAACAAAGACATTTGTGAGAACGGTAAAGCAGATTTTTCGATCAGCGCCAACAATGCAGGAGCTTATCAATGGCAGGTAAATACAGGTAGCGGTGGCTGGAACAATGTAACCGATGGCGGCGCCAACTACAGCGGTGCTACTACCAACACCCTTTCGGTAAAAGGTGCCGGTGGAGCCATGAACAGCTACCAATACAGATGTATGGCTACCAACGCCTGTAGCAACAGTTACTCAGCTCCCGCTGTATTAGCCGTTACTACTTCACAAAAGCCAACTGTTAACATCGCTTCAGAAAGCACTACCATATGTTCTGGTTCAGAAGTTACGTTCACTGCCAAAGCAGCCAATGCCGGTAACAATCCAATTTACCAATGGTAGGTAAACGGTGCTAACACAGGCAGCAACAGCCCCACTTATATCAACCAAAAATTATCGAATGGCGATGTAGTAAGTTGTTTGGTAACCAGCAGTGGTGGTTGTAGCGCCCCGGTTGCTTCTTTGAACAAGATCACCATGAACGTAAACATGTCGCCTGCAGTAACAGCCGTTGCCGAAAAAAGAGTATTCTATGGTGGTCATGTAGCATTAAACGCCAGCACCAGAGAAGCATCACCCACTTACCAATGGATTCCTTCCATGGGCTTAAGCAACGAAACTATTCCTAACCCCGTAGCCAAACCATCTAAAACTACGGTGTACAGCATCATGGTAACAGGAGCCAATGGATGCGCAGGAACAGCTAAAATAAAAGTAACCGTACTGAAAAACATCTCTATCCCCAATGCCTTTACACCCAATGGCGACGGTAAAAACGATGTATTCAAAATTCCGGTTGATAACTCAGTGAGCCTGAAATCATTCACAGTAGAGAACAGCAAAGGAAAAGTAATATATGAAACCGATGATATCACCAAGCCCTGGGATGGTACCGTTAAAGGTATCCCCGTCGAGTCCGGTACATATAGCTACACTGTAACAGGAACAAGTGCAAACGGTAAAGTTTCAATTAAAGATAACGTTGAAGTATATAGATAAAATTCTACGCAACCAACATAGCAAAGAGCCCCGGCGGTATGGCCGGGGCTCTTTGTTTTTTAGGTGTGCCACAGTTTAAACACCAGCATAGCTATTAGTTTTGAACTTATAACTGTGGCACACCTATAGTTATAACTTAACTAGCTTCTCCGTATACGTTCTATGCCCGGCCTGCGATTGCACCTGCAGCATATACATACCCGGTAACAGGTTATTGCCAAACGTAACCAGGTTGGCGCCCCTGCCCTGCAACACTAACTTGCCCGATAATGTAAGCACACGGTATTCAAACTCACCCAGCATAAACAACACAAACTGGTTATGCGTGGGGTTGGGAAATACATGCGGGGCAGTTATACCACCGCCATGACCATCACCCGGCTCGCATATCAGTATGCTATCGGCTATGGCGCAACTATTTGAATCCAATACACTCACAACATAATTACCTGCCCGCAATTGCGTAAAGGTATAGGGCGAAACGCGGTTAACATACGCAGTATCGGTATTGAGTTTTACACCATAGGGAGGCGTACCGCCACTGAAGGTAGCCGTTATAGTTCCATTGTAGCCAAAATGCCTGGTAACATCGGTTTTGGTAAGCGATAGCAACAACGGCGTTGGCTGGGTAATAGTTACCTGTGCCGTATCAGCCTCGTTCAACGAATCTTTTACATACACCATATAACTGCCAGCTACCAGGTTGTTATACGTGTAAGGCGATGGCTGGGTTGAATAAGTACCTGCACTATCCAGCTTTATTTGAAAAGGCGGCGTACCTTTGCTGATACTAGCAGTAATGCTGCCATCGTTACCACCATTACAACGTACATTTTGCCGGGTAATAGCAATAACAGGTTTGGGGTTGGGAATAGGCGCTTCAAAGCTTATGTAATCGTACATAAAATGGTTTACCCATGCCTGGGTAGATGCCATGACCAGCGTAATCACATTATCGCCCGGTTTTAATTTGCTGAAGGGAATGCTTACCGTTTCTACCGAATACTTGGCGTAATTGCTTTGGCGGATGAAGGCATTGCCACCGGCAATATCAGGATAGAAGTTTGTAAATAACCTGCTATCGTCGTTCACATACAAATA
>Ga0207102_1045_pt2 | contig 18494 bp, 18 predicted proteins | sample Alteio_BWMinHeat_80_FD_153573 | JGI IMG/M metagenome (GOLD analysis project Ga0207102, IMG submission 153573) | Enriched cells from forest soil in Barre Woods Harvard Forest LTER site, Petersham, Massachusetts, United States -... | ecosystem: Environmental > Terrestrial > Soil > Temperate forest >... | reverse complement strand
AGAACTGTACAGATCTGCTTTTTTCAGTTTCTTCTTCAGCCCTGCGGGAACAGCTTCGGAAGGCAACATTTTTTCATAAAGGGTTTCTATATCGCATGCAGCAATAATATATTTACTGTTCAGGCGGTGAAGTCTACCTCTTCGTTCAAATGACAAGCCTGTACAATGACCATTTTCCACAAAAATTTCATTCACTTTACAATTCAGCCCAATGGGATTATGATAAAAATTTACAACATATTCAAGCCATTGCGGAATCACCTGGCTGCCTCCTTTCGGCGGACTCTGGAAATCATGAAAATAAGACCACCCGATGGGAATGAGGCATCCGAGCATTTCCTGTTCCCCCGAAAATATCTTTTGCAGCCTGGGATTCTTAATAAACCGGTTCAGGCCTTTCTTTAATCCTTTCTCTCCCGAGTAAGAGAGATAGGGAATAAAAGGAATAGCAAACTCCAATAATCTGATTTTATTTTTTAGTTTTTGAAAAAAAGACATGGTTTCTTCAGAACGGAAGATTCTGTTATAATTTTTGAAAGACTGTCCAATCTGCCTTGCTTTTAGAAACATCCTTTCTATGCCCTTTTTTTCTTCCGGAAAATCCCTGATCAGCTGGTCTCGCATTTCATCCGGTTTATTGGTGAGCAGATAATCAAAATTCTCCCCTTTATATCGGCGGATGCGATGTTGCTCAATAGCTTTGGGATGGTCGCTGCCAATGGCTTTGAACAACTTATCAAGAATTCCGCCGGGACCATATTGATTGAGCCAGTGGATTGCCGTATCGAAAATAAAATGTTTTCTTCTGAAGCCTGCCAGATAACCGCCCACATGAGGTTCTTTTTCCAAAACGCAGACGGAAAGGCCGGCCTTGCTCAGCAAGGCGGCTGCAGTCAGCCCCCCGATTCCGGCGCCGATCACGATAACATCATAATAATCATTGAATTCTCGTTGCGGCATTTTAGTAATTTAACGAATTCCCCTTAATGAGATAAAAAAATCATTCAAAAGGAAATTGGTAATTTTAACTTATGCAGAATGAGAACAATAAAATGTTAACAGAAGAAACGATAATAGGAATAATAAATAATTTTCTTCACGAGGAATTTGAAGTGGAGCTATCAAAAATAATACCCTCAGCAGATCTTAAGTCAACACTTGAACTGGATAGTCTGGATTATATTGATCTCGTTGTAGTAATGGAGAAAAACCTGCATATCAAGGTTGATCCCGCGGACCTGGTTGATATAATAAGTATGCAGGATCTCTATACCTATGTAATAGCCAAGATGGGTATTGTATCATAAGCAAGTGTGAGAGTGTGAGAGTGTGAGAGTGCCGATCATTTCAGCAGAAAATTAAGCTCCTCTTGATGCCTGAAAAAGTAAAGCATATACGGCCAAACCCCGGAAAAATACTTTTGAATTCTTCGGATGAAACCCAGTCGAAGTATATCAACGGGCATGAACTACAGTTTTCTCATCTGGACAAAATCTACTGGCCCAAAGAAAAATTAACGAAGAGGGATTTGCTGAATTATTATTCTGGGGTGGCACCTTTTATTCTACCCTATCTGAAAAACCGGCCGCAATCACTCAACCGATTTCCAAATGGAATTGCAGGAGGAGGTTTTTATCAGAAAGATGTAAAGGGTAAGGCGCCCGACTGGATTGAAAAATTTGCGTATCATAGTGAAGGTGATGCAAGAGACAAAGAATTCCTCGTATGCACAAATGAAGCGAGTCTCCTTTATATGGTTTCCCTGGGATGCATCGAACTGAATCCGTGGTCCAGTACCATTAAAAGCCCGGATCGCCCTGATTGGTGTATCATTGATTTTGATCCGGATACAAATCCATTTAACCAGGTAATTGAAGCTGCACAGATCACCCACCAGATTCTTAAAACCCTGGGTATTGATTCTTATTGCAAAACTTCCGGTTCGACTGGATTACATATTTATATCCCACTAGAAGCAAAATATACTTTTGAAGAATCGAAAGAATTTGCAAAGGCGGTCGTGACGAAAGTAAATGCAGAAACCCCTGGCTTTACCAGTATTGAAAGACCTCTTGAGAAACGTAAAGGGAAAATATATCTTGACTTTCTGCAAAACCGTACTCAGGCTACACTTGCTGCAGCTTATTCCCTGCGACCAAAACCCGGAGCGACCGTTTCCACACCCCTGCATTGGGAGGAGGTCAAGAAAGGATTGAAGATGAAAGATTTTACCATACATAATATCCTGAATCGGATAATTAGTGAAGGGGATCTTTTCAAACCAGTACTCGGAAAAGGGATTAATTTGAAGGCAGCATTAAATGGAATTAAACAAATGTGAGAGTGTGAGAGTATGATTATTTCAGTTTTGTGCATAAAACAATTGCAAATTTTTGAATGAAAAAGAATTTAGTTGTTTTAACCGGTGCAGGCATAAGTGCTGAGAGCGGTTTAAAAACGTTCAGAGACAGCGACGGACTTTGGGAAGGTTATGATGTAAATGAAGTAGCAACTCCCGGAGGATGGAGGAAAAATCCTGAACTAGTTTTGAAATTTTATAATATGCGCCGCAAGAATGTGTGCGTTGCCATTCCTAATGAAGCACATCTGGAACTTGCCAGACTGGAAGAATATTTTAATGTTCAGATAATCACGCAGAATATTGATGACCTGCATGAAAGAGCAGGATCTTCCCAGGTATTGCATCTTCACGGTGAAATTTTCAAGATGCGCAGTGAGCTGGATGATTCGCACGTCTTTTCTATCAGGGATGATATTCGCCTTGGCGACAAGGCTCCTGATGGCGGACAATTAAGACCACATATTGTTTGGTTCGAAGAACCTGTTCCACTCATAATGAATGCAAGTCGTTTCGTACAGGGAGCCGATATTTTTGTAATCATCGGTACATCCCTTGCCGTGTATCCCGCTGCTGGCCTGATAGATTTTGCATACACAGAAATACCCAAATTTATAGTTGATAAAAATATTCCTAATACCCGTGGCATTCAAAACCTGTACATTATTGAAAAGCCCGCTACCGAAGGAATGAGACCATTGAAAGATCAGCTCATGAAGTATATATAGCAGGGATCAGGTCTCTCCGGGGAACCGTTGACAAAGATTAACAGCACATTTTATCCGTAAATGGCTGTTTTCAGCTAAAAAGACCGGTTTCAGGTGGTTTGCTGACTAAATTTCTTTTCTTGGATCAGGCTTCTAAATCCATAGCCTTATATTTGCCCTTTATCGAAATCAATAAAAACATTTTCCATGAACAAAGCAGAACTGATTGCAAAATTAGCCGATGACGCAGGCCTTACAAAAACACAGGCTGGGGCTGCCCTCGATTCGTTTACAGAAGCCATTGCAAAAACACTCAAAAAAGGAGACAAAGTAACACTTGTAGGTTTTGGGACTTTTTCAGTTTCAAAACGTGCAGCTCGTAATGGCCGGAATCCACAAACAGGTGCGACCATTAAAATAAAAGCTAAAAAAGTGGCTAAATTCAAAGCAGGCAAAGAATTAGCCAGTCGCGTATAATAATATTTCAGTTTATTCTTTTAGAGGGCCGGACGATCGGCCCTTTTTCATATTCATTGATCGGAGAAACAACAACTTTCATAAATAGGGCAGACTGACAACACATTTTCAGACTCCCATACTCTTTTACTTGTTTTTAATCTGCAAGACTTTCATCCGGACTTATAAACTCTATACGATAGATACGCATTAGTAAAATGAATATTGAAATAAGCAATGGGCCAAAGATGAGGCCAATAAAACCAAATAAAGGAACACCTACAAAAACACCGAAAAGTGTGATCAAAGGATGTACATTCCCAATACGTCGCTGGAGCCAAATTCGAAAGACATTATCCATGGTTACAATAACGCCTAGTCCATATACCAGTATGATTATACCCTTTGCAGTTTCTCCGCCAGCAATCTGAATAATAGCCAGCGGAACGTAGGTAAGTGCTGAACCGACAAGAGGCAGTATTGAAGTAAAAGCGGTAAGAGCAAACCATAGTAAAGGTTCCTTTATTCCCAGAATCAGATAAAGGATCAAGCCGGCAATTCCCTGCAAAATTGAAATCAATGGAATACCTACGGCATTTGAAATAACCATCTGTTTCATCTGGCGTTTCACACGATCAAGGTTATCCTTACGCAACGGCAACACATCTTCCATCCATTCTTCCATCTTGTTACAATTCGTTAACATAAAATACAAAAGGAAATACATGATCACCAGGGCAACCAGTGAATTTACAGTAGCACCCAGTATAAGAGGAAGCTGCTGAAGAGCCATACCGCTGAGATTACGGATAGTTTCCTCATTCAAAAAATTATAGCCGATATGCGCTTCAAGATTTTTCAGGAAAGTAATGATTGAACCTGTTATCTCCGTAGAATGATTAATTACATAACCAATTTTCGAACTGACAGTATTTACAAATATAAAAACCGGCATCAGAATGATTAAAAACGAAAGCAGCATAAGCATAAGTGCAGCTCCGGAAGGAGACCATTTTCTCTCTATCATCCGCTTTACATATTTTCTCATCAGTACATAAAAAGTAATAGCACCCAGAAAAGAAGGCAGGAATGATTTCAGGTAGGTAAAAAGGATGATGCCCATTATCATCAGAACTATAATAAAAAAAAACTGTCTGACTTTTTCGGGTTCGAAGGTTTTCATCATCATTGTTTAACGTAAGTTACTAAGACTATCTGTTGAAGTCTGCAAATATTGAATTGGATGAAGATTCATTCCCGCAGAATCGATTTCAATTTTATAAGTACTTTTATTCATATCTAAATAATTATGCGCACAGGATTTTTTGTTTTATTATTTGTTTCCCTGCATACTGTATTGCCGGCACAACAAAATCAGATTTCAGGATTCAATGATAGCAGTTCCAGGGAAGAGTTGAGAAAAGAAAAAGCATTCGATGATCTTATAAGCAGGGAAAATATAGGCCTGACTATCCGGGATCTTTCATCGGTGCCACATAATCTGGGTTCCGTTGGAAGTAAAGAAGTAGCAGTTAAAATTCAACAAAAACTACGGGATTATGGATTTGATACACATTTAGATGTGTACCAGGTGCTGTTTCCTGAACCCAGAATCAGGATTCTTGAAATGACTTCACCTCAGACTTATCGGGCATTATTAAAGGAACCTGCATTAAAAGAAGATCATACAAGTGGCCAGCAGGGCCAGCTCCCGACTTATAATGCCTGGAGTGCCGATGGTGATGTAACTGCTGAACTTGTTTACGTGAATTACGGTTTACATGCCGACTATGACGAACTGGCTAAAATGGGAATTGATGTAAAAGGGAAAATCGTTATTGCCAGGTATGGCCAAAGCTGGCGGGGTATTAAACCTAAAATTGCACGGGAGCACGGGGCGATTGGTTGTATAAATTATTCCGATCCGAAAGATGATGGTTATTATCAGGGGGACATATACCCGAAAGGATCGTTCAAGAATGAATATGGTGTTCAGCGTGGCAGTGTCATGGATATGGTTATATATCCTGGTGACCCGCTCACACCCGGGATTGGTGCTACAAAGGATGCTAAAAGGTATGCGTCGCATCTGGATGCTCCAAACCTGCTTAAAATTCCTGTGTTACCTATCAGTTATCATGACGCAAAGCCATTGCTGGAAACCCTTACTGGGCCAGTTGCTCCCGAAAACTGGCGGGGCGCCCTGCCTATTACCTATCATGTGGGGCCAGGGAAGTCAATCGTTCATTTGCAATTGCAATTTGACTGGAAACTGGTACCATGTTATGACGTCGTCGGTAGTATAAAAGGCACAGAATTTCCGGATGAATGGGTGATCAGGGGAAATCATCACGATGCCTGGGTGAATGGCGCTATGGATCCGATAAGCGGACAGGCCTCTATGCTGGAAGAAGCCAAGGCATTAGGCACATTGGTAAAGTCTGGTTGGAAACCCAAGCGAACTATTGTTTATTGTGCCTGGGATGGTGAAGAACCTGCATTGGTGGGATCAACAGAATGGGTAGAGGACCACGCTGCATTACTACAGAAAAATGCAGTTATCTATATTAATTCAGATGAAAACGGGAGGGGATTTTTAAATGCCGGAGGCTCGCATGCTTTGCAGGGTATGGTAGATGAAGTTGCCAAAAATATTAATGATCCGCAAACAGGTGTGAGTATTTATGAAAGAATAAAAGCGCATAAAATTGCCACTGCCGAAAGTCCTTCACAGGCGAAAGAATTTATGGAAAAACCAAGTTTGCATCTGGAAGCACTGGGAACGGGCTCAGACTTTTCTCCTTTCCTTCAGCATCTGGGAATTCCTTCCATCAACCTGGAGTTTACAGGTGAAGACAACGGGGGTTCTTATCATTCGATATATGATTCTTATGATAATTACATCAGGTTCATAGATCCGGGATTTTACTATTGTGCATCTCTTTCAAAAGTTGCAGGACATATCTCGCTTCGTATGCTTGATGCAGATGTTCTGCCTTTTGATTTCAGAATTCTATTCAAAGAAATTAAATCCTATACCTTGGAACTCCAAACATTGACTGCAAACCTCAGGGAAACTACTGTCATCAACAATGAAATCATTCGAAAAAAATATTTAATCATTGCTTCAGATCCGACAAAGCCTTATTTTCCTGCTGCTGCCAAACAGGAAGTTCCTTATATTGATTTTTCGCCATTAGAAAATGCTGTTACAAGTCTGGGAAAATCTTCAGAGCATGCAATTGAAGTAATGGGAAATAAGGGAATGGATGCTTTACAAAAAGACAGTCTGAACAGGATGCTCTTCAGAGCGGAGCAGGAACTCCTGCTTGATGCGGGACTTCCGCTGAGGCCCTGGTATAAACATGTTTTATACGCTCCCGGATATTATACCGGATATTCAGTAAAAACTTTACCAGGTATCAGGGAATCTATCGAACAAAGAAATTTCCCCGAAGCAGAAACCGGCATTAAGCAAGCTGCATATGCTATAAATAGACTGGCGGGATATTTGTCGGCGTTGTAATCTGATTATAGGATATGGATTATGAGTTATGATTTTAACTGATGGTTGATGTAAACTCATAACCCATAATCCATAATTCATAACTTTCATTCTGTTAATTCGGAGGATATATAAAGGTTTGTTTAACCTGCTCTGAATTCCATACATAAGCGCCCCAGATCAATGAATACAAAGACATCCTGAAAAATTGATTAAGCATTTCATGACGAATCACCGTCATATCTAACGGCAGGCTGATATTATCATATATAATCCATAAGGCAAATTGGGCGATTAGAAAAAAACTAACATAATATATGAACATTGACGGAAAAATATCTCTTCTTCCAAAAAACCAATACAATAAAACACCCGAACTGATAAGAGAAAATAAAGAAAGAAACAATTCAAATATTGATAGAAAATGCAGTTTCATTCCACCAGCCTGTTCCAACTGTACCCAGCCTGACTTCAGGAAATAATGCTCATTCATTAATGCAAATCCCTGCAATAAAATTCTTATTGCCAGGGTAAGGCCCAATAAGACAACCCAGCCACTCAAAGGAACGCCTGCATCACTTCGCTGATCATTTGTCATTGATTTTCTATTCAAAAACCGGAATAAGATGGTAAACAGAACCCCGAATAAAAAACCAAGCCAGATAGTTATCCAGTTGATGTTTGTTTCAGGATTGGAATGAATTTTTCCATTTGCAAGTGAGAGATAATAAGAAGAGAGGAGTAAAAGAATAATACAAATTCGACACACGTTCGTTGTTTGTTGTAATCAAACTTAATGAATAAATGCCATTAAAGCGACTCCTATATATACAGCTCTTTAACATTCCCGACTTTGGTCAAATCGGAACGCAACCCGCCTCACAAAAAATCGTACTCACTACTAAGCGCTTTTCTACATATAAGTATTAAGTAAATCAAAAAATAATGCGGTTTAAATATATATTATCAGCGGTAATACCGCTGTTGCTGATTGGTGGTTTTGATTCCTGTTCAAAAAGTTCAGGTTACGGCTCGGGCGGAGGTTATACGAACCCGCCTCCAGTGGTAACTCCGGTTTATTCAATAATAGTTAAAACAGATTCCCATTTTGGGTCTGTAATAACTGATAGTTCCGGAAAAGCTTTGTATTTCTACTCATTTGACGCAAATGGAAATTCTTCTTGCAATGGCAGTTGTCTTGTGAACTGGCCGGCTTTTTATGTAAACGGTCCTTCGTTCGGCGCCGGACTTTCCCAATCAGATTTTTCTACCATCACGCGTTCAGATAATACTAAGCAGACAACCTATAAGGGATGGCCTTTATATTATTTTAAAGGGGACGCTGCTGCAGGGGATATTACCGGGGATGGGATCAATCGTATATTTTTTGTTGCCAAACCGGATTATACCCTCATGATCGCAGAAACCCAACTGATTGGAAATGATAAAGTTTTGTACGACAGTACTTATAAAGCCGCGACTGGAAATACAATTTATATAACGGATGACCGGGGTGTTACCTTATATAGATTTTCAAAAGATACGGCTAATACCAACACCTTTACTAAATCAGATTTTAGTAATGATGCTTCGTTTCCCATCGTTCAATTAAGCACCATACAAAGCTTACCTTCGACTTTGGATAAAAAGGCATTTGCAAGTATATCTGTATTTGGCAAAACACAATTGACTTATAAGGGATGGCCACTTTACCGATTTGGATTGGATTCACTTGTGCGAGGCAATACACGGGGAGTCAGTATAGCATCACCTGGCTTTTGGCCTGTTAGTAATGAATATACTTCGCCGGCACCGTAAGTTGGATTGAATTCGCAGATTCTGTAGCTAGATATTAGAAAACTTTGGATAACATAATTCAGATCATAGAAGGGTGTAAAAAACAGGAGCCGCGGAGCCAGAAATTGCTCTATGAGCGATTCTATGGTTATGCGCTGAAGATTGCTTTCAGATATGTGTACAGATATGATATCGCGGTAAATATCACCAATGATGGATTTGTAAAAGTATTCCGTCATATGGAAAGGTTCAGATATGAGGAAGAGGACTATCCTGAAAGATTGCTCATGGCATGGATGAAACGGATAATAATTAACACGTCAATAGATGAGCTGAGGAAAAATAATATGACACCGGAGATTGGCGGTATTCCGGAATATGTATGGGAAGAACCGGACAACAGCCAGAAAGCCGATCAGTTATTGTTATATAAGGAATTGATCAGTTATGTGAAAAGTCTTCCGCCAATGTACCGGGTAGTCTTTAACATGTTTGTAATAGACGGCTGCACGCATTTTGAAATTGCTGATACCCTGGGAATTTCAGTGGGTACGTCAAAGTCAAATTTATCACGTGCAAGGGGAATTTTACAAAAGATCATTAAAGAAAAGGAGGAATCGAAATCATGGAGCATTTAGAAAACGATATGGACCACCTGTTTCAAAAGGCAGGCGAGCTTTATCCGCTCAAAACCTCAGGATCCGACTGGGATGCCGTGACTGGAAAACTCAATGAAGAAGGTTTTGGAGATCCGGCTGCTGTTCCCGGCATGAATAAAAGATCAAGCCGGAATAAGCGAAGCTGGCTTTTGCTATTGCTGCTCATTCCTATTGGCCTTGGTTCAGTCGTTTATTTTTCTTCATCAAAAAAACAATCAATTGGTACTTCGGCAAATAATATTAAGAAGGATGATATGAGAAAATCTGACGCCTCCTTAAAAAAACCGGGTATACTAGCAGAAAAAATAAAAACTGATCTGGAACAGAAAACAGATCCGAATAAGATTTCTCTTCAAAATGAATCATCCAGCAGCAGTACGCAAAAACTTACAAATAAAATATCAAACGTTAAGAATGGCAGCAAAATAATCATGGAACCTGCAAACAGAAATGGCAATAATTCAAAAAATACAGATATTTCGCTTGTTACTGGCGGAGGTTTGTACGCCGGTTCTTCCGTTTCAGGAAACTCAGAAAACAATCAGAATTCTTTAGCGCCGTCACCAGCAATAAAACCTCTTTCCCTGTCTGTATCAGGAATAAATGCAACCATAACAGTTGAAGGAAAGACATTGCCATCAGCTCCATCCGGTGCAATGAAAATAGCTCCCCCCGCAGCCAAATCAAATACAAAGAAAATTCAGGCTAACAAAGGTTTTTATCTTGGTTTCATTGGAGGCCCTGATTTCAGTACTGTTAAATTTCAATCAGTCGAACAACTTGGGTATAGCCTGGGGGCATTGGCAGGTTATCGTTTCAATAAACATTTTGCTATTGAAACGAGTTTGCTGTGGGATAAAAAATTCTACTACACGGAGGGAAAATATTTTAGTAAAGATCAAATCCACATCCCTTCTTATTCATATATATTAAGTGTAAATGGCAATTGTAATATGTTCGAAATTCCTTTATCCATTCGATATGATTTTGCGTCCAGAAGTAATCATGGATTTTTTATTACAGGCGGGTTATCATCTTATCTGATGAAAAAAGAAAATTATTCTGCGATTGTGGATAGTACGGGATCTCAATGGGCTTATTCATTTAATTCAAATCATTCATCCAATTATTTTTTTTCCATTATTCACGTGAGTGGCGGTTATGAATTTACTATTAATGGAAATAATAAAATCAGGATCGAACCCTATGTAAAAATACCATTGCAGGGAATTGGAATCGGCAATTTGCCAATTTCCAGTACAGGCATATATCTTGGTATCACTCATTCTTTCCGTTAAGCTAAACCGTATATATTTTTATATGCGAAAAAGATATTTTTTTAGCTTCGGCATCATATTACTCCTCCTTGCTGCCTGGGGTATTTATAAAGTAACCCTGCCGCATCACAATTCATCCGGGGAACAGGCAGTAGCGGCACTTTCTGCAAGGAATCTATACAATGAATTCCTAAACTCAGAAAATATCGCCAATAAAAAATGGGTTGGAAAAGTAATTGAAGTATCCGGGAGTATTTCTTCGGTAAGCGAATCGGGTAATTATGTTTCCTTAAATCTGAAGGGCTCCGAACAGGGTGGCGTTAATTGCAGTATCCTGAAAAAAGACCTTGACACAGGCGATAAATTCAAAAGCGGAGATTCTATAACAATCAAAGGTAAATGCACAGGTTTCCTGATGGATGTGAACTTGGTTGATTGTGTGATCAAAAAATAATAATCAACTTATCTCATAACTGCGACATATGATAAAAAAACTTTCAATTGTAATGACGCTCGTAGTCGTGTCTGTTATTTTTTTGGGTTCATGTAACCATGAACAGTTGACATCAGATTGCAATACTCAGAATATGAGCTATTCTCAAAATGTGGTTCCCATTCTCAAAAGTAATTGTTATAAATGCCACAGTACAGGTAATAGTGTTGGCAGTTATGGTCATCTCCTGGATAATTATGATACTCTGACCAAATATTTTACTCCAAGAACATACCCCATTATTGTTGGTGGAGACACCGTCACATATATAAGTTATCTGGAAGGAGTGATAACACATACCCAACCTTATCTGGCGATGCCTTATATGGACGGCAAACTTGATACCTGTGCAATCAAACAAATTCAAGCCTGGATAACCCAAGGAGCACCTGATAATTAAATCAAATACAATGTTTTTCCGATTCTTTTACATTTTTTTAATGACCATCAGTTTTGCTGTGAAAGGCATTTGTCAGAACTATCTGACAAAAACAGGGTTTATTGGTTTTTATTCGAAGACTCCTCTCGAAGATATCAAAGCAGAAAACAATCAGGTCTATGCAGTGCTGGATCCGGTAAGCCATCATATCGCCTTCGCCGTTTTATTAAAGGGATTTATTTTCACAAAGGAATTGATGCAGGAACACTTCAACGAAAACTATGTAGAGAGCGATAAATTCCCGAAAGCAACATTTTCAGGTATATGCTCCGGGGAAATGGATTTTAGTAAAGAAGGAACTTACCAGGTCGTGATTAAAGGTGATTTAACGCTTCATGGAGTGACCAAAGCCATGGAGACAACGGCCCAGCTGGAAGTTAAAAAAGACCATATAAATGGGACTTCTGTATTCAAATTAAAACCGGAGGATTTTAACATCAGCATCCCAAGCATTGTAAGAGATAAAATTACCAGTGAAATTACCGTGAAAGTTAAAATTGAATGGGTGCAAACAAAATAATCAAAATGAAAATCAGAAAAACTTTTTTCAGCCTGATCCTTATTCTTTCAGGCTTTCACTTATTGGCACAGGATAGCCTTCTCAAGTCACTTAACGATTCCATATCTGCCGTGCCCAATAATGGATATGTTACAGGTACATTTAAGGCTCTGTATATTGTAAATATGAAAACAATCGAAGCCCCCGCAGCGGGAGCGTTGAATGTGGAAATCCAGCATCGCTTTGGCACAATTAACACAGGGGCCTATAATTTATGGGGGCTCGATTTTGCAACACTTCGTCTTGGACTGGATTATGGAATTACTGACAGGCTTTCAGTTGGAATCGGAAGAAGTTCGTATCTGGAAACATTTGATGGATATCTGAAATATAAATTATTGCGACAATCAGAAAGTTCAATGCCTGTATCAGTTGGTCTGCTTGGAACTTCGAGTTATTTTACAAACCATGCACCTTTGGGAGATAATGCCAATATATCAGGTTCTTCCAGATTCAATTATACTTTACAGATGCTGATTGCGAGGAAATTCAACAGTCATTTCTCTTTAGAACTCACTCCTACCTTTATCCATTATAATATGGTTACCTCTCCTGATCAGAATAATGTATTTGCCCTATGTGGAGGCGCCAGAATGAAAATCAGCAAGCGTATGGCCATTACTGCAGAATATGATTATTTATTCCCGAATCAGCTTGTTTCGCCATTATTTCCACCCTCTCCGCCCAGAACGAATTCTCTTTCATTTGGATGGGATATTGAAACCGGGGGACATGTGTTTCAACTTGTTTTCACCAACTCCCAAAGTATGATTGAGTCGCAGTATATTGGTCAGACAGCCGGCACGTGGGGCAAAGGCTATATTTATTTTGGATTTAATATTTCACGCAATTTTAATTTGAAAGCACATAATAAGCCGAAAGCTTAACGCGTAACGCGTAACGCATTACATTGAAAAGAAAAACATAAAAATTTTAAAGAAAACGTGCTCATACTTACATTACCCAATGCTAGTCTGGCATTACGCGTTACGCCTTAAGCGTTATGCGTTATGCGTTAAGCATAGACCTCCGGATTCACAACAAAGGGAAGTCGCTCGCCTCTTAATCCGGCTACTGTATTTTTTGCAGCAATCAGGGACATAGCTGCACGGGTTTCTTCTGTCGCAGATCCAATATGCGGCAAAACAGAAACATTGGGCATCGAAAGCAGAGGATGATCCGGTCGCATTGGCTCCGGATTTGTTACGTCAAGACCGGCTCCCCAGATCAATCCTTTCTGTAACGCTTCTGTGAGGTCATCTTCATTGTGAATAGCGCCGCGTGCAGCATTGATAAAAATAGCATTGCGCTTCATACATTCAAAAACTTCTTTATTGAATTTTCCTTTGGTTTCTGGGGTGAGCCCGGTGTTGACGGATAAAACATCACTATTTTCCAATAGTTCACTGAATGAAACCCTGGTGGCCCCTAATTCCCTTTCTGCGTCTATATGATGACCCCGGTTATAATAAATGATTTTCATATCAAAAGCATAAGCACAGCGCTTTGCCAATTCAAAACCAATCTTACCCAATCCAAATATGCCAAGCGTTCTACCATGGATTTCAATTCCCAGATTAGCCGTTGGTTCAAAAAAACCCCAACCGCCTTTTTGTATCGTCTTATGCATATAAAAAGCTTTTCTTGAAGTGGCAAGGATCAATAAAAAAGCAGTATCTGCTGTTGCATTACTCAGAACACCAGGTGTATTCCCAATAGGTATTTTCAATTCCGTTGCTGCATCAATATCCACATTGTCATAACCGACACTGTGAAGACTGATAACTTTTAAATGAGCTGCTGCTTTCAGGAAAGTTTTATCAATTCGATTATTTCCGGCACTTAGAAGTGCATCAGCATTTTGGCAGTGTTCAATTAATTCCTGCGGACTCAGATCCCTTTTGGTTGTCCATTCTGAAATGCTGATACCAGCATCCATTAAATACTTTAAACCCAGATCAGGAATTTTCCTGGTAATAAATACTTTCATTCATTTGATTTCTGAAGAAGCTTTTTCAATTAAAGAATCTTTTCGATGGATACTTAAATGAAGCCACAAATTCTCTGCCTGATTCATTATTTCTCCAGTTTCATTGTAAATCCACCTCCGGCTGCCATGGCTATTTTAAAAACATCAGATATTAAGGGGTCGTGATTATTTGAAGGCCCGGAAATATTTATAGTAACCGACCTGATCAGAATTCCATTGGGATTGAATGGTATATTAATATCATCCTGATAAATTTTCAATTTCCATGTCCCGTATCCTATCCAGTCAAATGGAATCTGCAGAGTTCTTTCTTTATTGCCGGTGATACCTCCTATCCACCAGATATTATTTTTTCTTCTGGCAATTACAATATATTGATCAGGTGCTGCACTCAACACTTTTGTATCATCCCAGCTGGTTGGAACCTCTTTGATAAATTCAAACCCGGATTGTCCTTCGTATGCTTCGGGATAATCACATACCATCGCATTCGCATTTTCCAAAACCACATACATAGCCAGCATATGCGATCTCGTTCCCAATACAAGAGGTCTCGTATATTGTGCGCGGAATTTGTCCGTAGTAACAGCCCGAAAGCCCCCCAGATGATAATCCGTACTTCCTGCTATCAAACGAGTAAAAGCAATGTCAAGATCATGATCCGGCGAAACTCCTTTAGGATTCCATTTGTCATGTTCATAGTTCAAAGCGCCTTCCCTGGTAAATTCATTTGGATAAGTTCGGCTGAGCCCCGTTGGTTTATAAGCTCCATGAAATTGAATATGCAAATGGTGGGCAGCAGCTTTTTGAAGGATTTCGGTTTGAATGTTCACCATTTCCTGATCATCCCTGTCCATAAAATCAACCATAAGTCCTGATAGCCCCCATTGTTCAAACAAAACAAATGCACTGTCCAGTTTTGGATATAGGGCTTTCCAGTGAACCCATACACGAACACCTACGCCTTTGCTGTGCGCATAATCACAAACCTGTTTCATATTAAGTCCAGGAACTGGTTTGAGCACATTGCTATTAGGTCCGGGTATAAAACTGATTCCATCGTCCTGGTACCACTGATGCAATCCATATTCAACCACGGAATGGTATTCAATATTGTTCCGAGAACAGAAATCAATATAATATTGTTGCGTTACAAAATTATTACCGGGAGCATTTAAAGTATCAGCTGTCACATTTCCATTCCACCAGGGGAAAGTTGTTTTCCCCGGTTTTATCCATGACCAGTCATCGATCCTGTTTGGCGGAGCGAGATCCGTGATCACATTGGTTTCCAGGAATCTCCCGGGCCGTCGGCTGATTAATATTACCCGCCAGGGACTCTCATGTGGCAGGTCAGCAACCACTGCATATTCTGGTAAGGATGGAAGAGGAGAAAGATCTGAAATAAGTCCCGATTTTGTTTTAATTAAATACATGCCTGCATAATTCAATAATGCAGCTTCGGTAATCGCAAGATATATACTATCTGAAAATTCAAAAAGCATTGGCATATCCATCAGGCTGTCTTTCGGCAAATCCATCAAAAGTCGATGCTGATAAAACCCTTCATGTGAACTATGATAGTCTCCAAAAATCAGGGCATGGACTTTCGGGTTTCCTACTATATTAAAAGCGGACAGCTCCTTTTTGATGATAAGAGAATCTCCATTTGATTTTGGAAACCTGTACCGGAATGCAATTCCGTCGTTAAATACGCGGACTTCAACAATCAGTTCCCTTTCGGGAGATTTAATTTCTTTAAGAAAAATAGAAATCTGATGAAAAGAATCATTAACAGAAGCAGACCTTCCCGTCATCAGAATATATTTTTCCGAAGAATCGAGCCTGATGGATTTTATAAGTCTGACTCCCTTTATAATTGAATCTTCTTTGAATACCAGGTTAATAATTGAGAAGTCGATTAATTTTCTACCCTGATAAGATACACGATAACCCGGCATACCTTTTTGGATATCAAATTCGTAAAGAATCTTTTTATCCGGGCTTTGTAAACGTATGGGTGCAGGTTCAAAAGCGAAACTGACGGTTGTAATGAAGCATGCAAAAGCAGCAATGAGGAAAACTTTCATTATAATAGCGTTAATACCACTACTGAAGCAGGAGGCATAGAAACATTCAATTCATTGTTTTTTATAACTGCGCCCGTAAATGATTGTGGTAATATTTTTTCCGGTTCGTCAAAACTATTATGATCCTGTATTCTGGCTGATCGCAGGATTCTGCCATTGCCAAGTTTCAGTATCGGTCCCTCAATTTGAATCCGCACAAGGTTGGTTTTTCCAGGGTCAATGTTAACAAGTGATACATGGGTAATCCCCTCCTCATCCTTCGACGCAGAAACTGAAATGGCAGGAAGGCTGTCATTGCCTTCAGTATAAAATATATTTGACAGGCTAACCGGGATCATTACTGCATTCTGATGCACATTATACATTTCCATTACGTGATATGTGGGTGTGAGAATTATTTTCTGTTTGTTGGTTAGAATTACGGATTGCAATACATTCACAAGTTGGGCAAGGTTGGCCATTCTTACCCGGTCACAATGATTATTAAAAATATTCAGTGTTACACCTGCCAGCATCGCATCACGCATAGTATTTTGCTGATAAAGAAAAAATGGACTCGTGCCAGGTTCCACATCGTACCAACCGCCCCATTCATCAACTACCAGGGCCAGTTTTTTCTGAGGATCATATTTATCCATGATCGCCACGTGCTTGGTAACCAGCTCCTCCATGCGAAGAGCCTGCTTCATGGTTGCAAAATATTGCTGCCTGCTGAATTCAGCTGCGGGCCCCTTGGCATTCCAGTCAATCACGGAATAATAGTGGAGAGAGACGCCTTCGAGCAAACCTTTGGGAACATCGCGCATCATTACTTCTGTCCAGTGGTAATCATCAGCATTGGCGCCTGATGCCACGCGGAAAATATGATCACCATTATTCCAGTCGGTCATAAATGTGGCATATTGCCGGTAGATATTACAATAATATTCTGCCGACATATTTCCGCCGCAACCCCAAGCTTCGTTCCCCACTCCAAAATATTTTACATGCCAGGGTTTATCACGCCCGTTGGATTTTCGCCATAAAGACATGGGACTTATTGCTTCACCGTTTACATATTGAACCCACTGGGATAATTCCTGCACTGTTCCGCTGCCAACATTCCCCGCCAGGTAAGGATCAGCACCAATGCGCTCACACATATTCAGAAAATCGTGTGTTCCAAAACTATTGTCCTCAGTAACGCCGCCCCACCATTTATTGATCATTGTGGGGCGTTCCTTTTTGGGCCCTACTCCGTCTTTCCAATGGTATGTATCGGCAAAGCAACCGCCAGGCCAGCGCAACACAGGTACTTTGAGTCTTTTCAATGCAGCAATAATATCATTTCGTACACCATCCGAATTGGGGATTACCTGGCTGGAATCTCCGACAAAGAGTCCGCTGTAAATACAATGACCCAGGTGTTCAGCGAAATGCCCGTAAATGTTCTTATTGATGACAGTTTTTGCATCAGCAACATGAAGAAGGACTGTGGCAGACTGGCTATATAAACAGTTCCCGGACAGAATAAATAAAACAAACAGAATAGAATTTAATTTCTTCATCGGGTTTTTAATTGATGCAAGATCTTGTCCCTTGTTTACATCATTGCGAACAGGAATCAAATGCGAAATATTATTTACCAGAACAATTCACCATCCAGTGGATTCCAAAACGATCTGAAAAATTGCCATGCCAGTCACCCCAGAATTGCTTTTTTAAAGGGGATATTTATTTCTCCTCCGATGCTTAACCGTTCGAAAATATCTTTTGCTAACTCTTCATCGTGGAGACCAAGTGAAATGGAAATATTACTTCTGAGGGCTTCGTTCATTTTTTTAGACATCACATCGCTTGCAAACATCGTGAACCTGCCGAACATGAAACGTGCATGCAGTATTTTATTTTTAAAATCATCAGGCGCATTCATTGCCGGATTATCATATCTGGATGCGATTTCGATCCGGCCATCTAAAACATCTTTATAGAAATTCAGAGCTTCTTCGCAATCTCCCTGAAATTGAAGATAGGGTACAAGCTCTATATCAGTATTTACCATAATTTTTTATTTTAAATATAAGGTTTTAAACATAAAGCTTCAAGGCAAAAGTCTAAAGAAAAAATCGGTCAGCTGCCAACTGCCAACCGCCAACTAACCTTAAATTGCGTTAATGAACGTTC
>Ga0207102_1069_pt1 | contig 18828 bp, 16 predicted proteins | sample Alteio_BWMinHeat_80_FD_153573 | JGI IMG/M metagenome (GOLD analysis project Ga0207102, IMG submission 153573) | Enriched cells from forest soil in Barre Woods Harvard Forest LTER site, Petersham, Massachusetts, United States -... | ecosystem: Environmental > Terrestrial > Soil > Temperate forest >... | reverse complement strand
GGGGACGTTCAGGAAATTCGACTCTGTTGGTGGAAGGACGCGGGAAGCCCTTGCCGCTTGAAATCTCGAGTTTTCCTCAAGGTTGGGTCGTAGGGAGGAGACCGCGATTCGCGTGATTTCTGGGACGTCCACACGTTGCAGCAGGTCGAGAGAGGGATGCGGGCAACGGCCTTCGGCTTTGCCGTACATGACGTAATGCACTAGCGGGTTTAGCTTTGAGTTTACGACATCTGCATTCCGCGACAGGTAATAGCGGCTGTCAAAAAAAGGACTGGGATCGCGTCCTTCGTAAACTCCTCTAATGAAATAATGCCTCATTGCATCAATTCCAGACTTGGCTACATCCGGATATTGTGAGAGATAATAAGCGGGGTCAAACCAGTCACTCTGCCGAACCAGCCTGCCGTATTTTCTCAACTGCACTCTGGCGAGAACTTTCCCCTGCGCGGAAAGCATCCAGCGGCGAAGTTTCGTGTGGATGCCCATTTCCCGGTTATTTTGCTCCAGTCGGCGTGTTCATGACAGTGGCGCCGTTTTCCGGCTGGCTCTCGCCTAATTTCAGTTCCCGCGCTCGAGCTGCAAATGATACGGCTGCGCTTCAATTCCCGCCTCGGCAAGCTGGCCGACGAGGGGCAAATCGATGACCGCCTCGGATCCGCCATCTGCGGGGTCGAGATCTAAAGGACTAAGGAGAATGACTCGGCTTTGCTGATACGTAAAGGCCAGAAGCTGCCGGATTGGAACGGTCCTGCCTTGCACAACTATATCGGTAGGGCGGCCGCTTTCGGAGTACCGTACTGAGGTTACTTGTGGGTTCACCCATCGGTTCGCTGTCACGGCCTCGAATCCCTGTTCCCGGAGTCCTAACCGGACAGCATCACGGGCGGACCAGGGAGTTTCAAATACGCCGAACACATACGCATCCAACGCGGCATTTCGGCCGCGATCATCCACACCGAAGGATTGCTCGTCCAGTCCAATTGGCAGCAACCAAAGCATTTGAGTACCCTGTATCTTGGAGATGATGGGCTGCAGCCCACCTAGTTCCTTTTGATCGTGATACGACCGCAATTGGTATGTTCGCACCGCTCCAGCCATTGTTAAGCTGGTTAGAAACATTATCACTCCACTGATCAGCACGCTCAGCCGTATTGCCAAGCGCCTCCATCGCGGCAAAAAGTGCACGGCCAAGCCTACGAGAGCGGCCGCGCCCATTGCAAATCCTGCCGAGGGAGCGTACAGGGTCCGTATTTCCACGATCTGAGATTTCACGAGAACGAGGGGGATCAGGCTCAAAACCGCCCAAGCGCAACCGATCACTGCCATACCAAGCAGGCTGAAGAAATCTGGCGCCGTGCCGCGGTCGACCGGAAAGAGGAGTGCTATCAGGCAAACGCCGGCGATTGAAATGCCAATGAGAATAGTGCCCCAGGGGACCGACAGCCACTCGTGCCAACCGAGCCCGAGGGCTTCGCGCAGAGGTCCAGAGATCAAAGCAAAGCGATGGCCCGGCAGCCTGCCCCGGTCCGTGACCAGCCACCAGAAATTCTCACTCACTTCCGGTATCCGCCGTGAAAGGATAAAAGCCAAATTCAGGGTCGGACCACCGCGCGAGGTGACACCGGGATCAGTTCGCTCGACAAGCGCCAGATAGGCGCCCATCGGGATGTAAGACGCCGAAAGAGCCGGAACCCAGACCTTGGCATGCTGCCAAAGATTATCCCGGCGAGCCGTTCCGAGAATCACGGGGAGAAGCAGCAAGGTAAATAAGCCTGACTCGTAGAACAGCACCATCAGGATCCATGCGCCGACACCGCAACAGAATAAACGCAGGTCTTGCCCAGGAGAGCGGCACGATAGGAGGCAATGAAATCCAATTAACAATAACGAAAGGGAAATCGTATTGGCAATCGAGGGGGAAAACCAGAGCAAAGCCTCATTGGCAAAAATTGGAAAAAGAAAGAACGCGCCGCTGATTGCGGCCACAAAGCGTGAACCGGTAAGCCTGTAGGCAAGCTTTCCAACGAGCAAGACATTTAACAGATGGATAGCTACGATGAACACGCGAACCGGGAACTCATAGTTGGGTATCGCATTGGCGAGGTTGGCGATAAGAACATGCGCCAATGGGCGAATATGAAATTGGGGGATTAAGTTAAGCTTCCACTTCGCCGCCACAAAATCGAAAGCCCACGCCTTCTCGGAATAATCATCCATATAAAGGCCATGCAGGCCGCCGTGCAGGAAAAAGCCGACAGTTACGGCCAGCACTACGGTCGCAGAGGCAGCAATCCAAAAAAGAGCATCATGCGATTGCCGCCAGCGGATTCCTAACTCTTTCGAGCGGGCGTTCAATAATGGCAGGACGTGGTTCATCGTTACAATCGCTTGGACTGCCGATTGTAGCAGCAACTTCGGCGCAGGTAATGGCTCGAATGCTAACGCCGTATTCGTAAGCCTTTAGACGTTGAACGGGCGAGGCTGCAGGCCATGACGTCAGATTCGCAGACGAATTGCGGCAACGGTAACTTCTGCCCCGAGAGTATCCGATTCTCCTTTGCGAACCCACAAGGCGCCTGATAGAGTTTCGGGGCGCGGTCCCGTGGAATTCCAGAGCCGCGGTTTTTTGCATGCATGACGAGCACAAGCTCAAGGGCAGAAGGTTAGGTAACGCCGCGCAGCACGGCGCCTGGTGGTCATCTTCATTCTTGAGCTTGAGCGCGCTAGCGACCTAGATGGAATGAACGAACCATCACCATTATTTGAGGCAGGGACTCAACCTCCAGCAGACATTTGTGTGGTCGGGGGGGCGGGGCACGTAGGATTACCGCTATCGATCGTATTCGCGGCCCAGAAGCAGCGGGTCCTTATCTATGACCTGAACCAGAACTCGATGGAGGTCATCCGCAGCGGCCGGATGCCTTTCATGGAGCAGAACGCCGAGCCGCTGCTCAAGAACGCTTTGTCCAAGGGCTTACTGTCGTTCACGAACCAAGCAGAACATGTGGCTACCGCAAAAACCGTGGTGCTGACCATCGGCACGCCGGTGGATGAATTTCTGACGCCTTCCCTGCGCGTCGTAACGCGCTGTTTTGATGAGCTGCTTCCCTATCTGAGCGAAGAACAGCTGATCGTGATTCGCTCGACCGTTTATCCGGGCGTGACCGAGACTCTGGCGAAGTATGTGCAGTCCAAGGGTAAGCGGCTGAAACTGGCGTTTTGCCCCGAGCGCATCGTAGAAGGGCGAGCCGTGGAAGAGTTGCAAAGCCTGCCACAAATTGTGAGCGGCACGACGCCGGAAGCGGAAGAAGAGGCGGCTCAACTCTTCTTGCTCATCGCTCCGGAGGTGGTGCGACTGGCTCCGATGGAAGCGGAGCTGGTCAAGATGTTCAGCAACGCCTATCGCTACATCCAGTTTGCCGTAACCAATCAGTTTTACATGATTGCCAGCGCCGCCAAAGTTGACTATTACAAAGTTGTCGAGGGTATGAAGCGCGATTATCCGCGATCCAGGGATTTTCCGAATGCCGGACTGGCGGCCGGCCCGTGTTTATTCAAGGACACGATGCAACTGGCGAGCTTCTACCGGAACCAGTTCGGTTTGGGTTTCCAGGCCATGCTGGTGAATGAAGGACTTCCTCAATTCATCGTCGACCAATTGGACGCGGCCTATCCCTTGGATCAGATGACCGTAGGACTACTGGGCATGGCGTTCAAGGCGGAAAGCGACGACGCGCGCTTCTCGCTCAGCTACAAGCTCAAGAAGATCCTGGCGGTTCGGGCGAAATCCGTTCTGACGACGGACCCCTATGTGCGCAACGATCCGACCCTGCTGCCGCTCGAGGAAGTGCTTCGCAGAAGTAATGTTCTGATTCTCTGCGCGCCGCACCGCGTGTATCACGATTTGAAACTGGACCACGAGGTCGTCGTGGATATCTGGAATTTCTGGGGCAAGGGAAGCTTGATCAGACGAGAATGCGTCGCCGCCGGTGATTCCCGGTAGGAGGAGTATTGGAGACGCCCAATCGTCCATGGGCCGGGCTTCGTCTTCGTTGAGGCCTGCCTCCCGATGAGCGGCTCCGTCCGCATCGGCGTGATTGGCACCGGGTTCGGACAACAAGTCCACGTGCCTGCCTTTCGGGCGGACGCTCGCTGCGACGTCGTGGCAATTTGCGCCCATACGGTGGAGCGCGCCGCACGCGTGGCGGAACGTCTGGCCATCCGCCGATTTTACGGAGATGCGCGTGACATGCTAGCCAGCGGAGAAGTGGACGCCGTCTCCATCGCAGTGCCCCCGGCGGCACAACCCCAGCTCGTTATCGCTGCAGCCGAGGCCGGGAAACACGTCTTCTGCGAGAAACCGTTTGCGGCAGAGGTGCCTGAGGCGGAGCGGGCATTGCTAGCCGTGGAGCGTTCCGGCGTCACCCATGCGATGGACTTCATTTTCCCAGAGATTCAGGCCTGGCAAAAGGCGCGTTCGCTGCTGCAGGAGGGCAGGATTGGCCGATTGCGGTCTGTGGCCCTTTCCTGGCGTATCGAGACCTACGCTTTCCGAGCCGGTGTGGATTCCTGGAAAACGCACAGCTGCGAGGGCGGAGGCGCCTTGAACCAATTCGTGTCTCATAGCCTGTATGCCCTGGAATGGCTTTTAGGATCCGTGCAACGCGTGGCCGCTCGGCTCACGCCGCACGGAGCTGCCGGCGACGCACGCGCCGATCTTTGGCTGGAGTTGGGATCCGGCTGCCCGGTAACGGTTTCAGTTGCGGCTGACGCCTTTCTGGGATCAGGTCATCGGCTGGAGATTTACGGCGAGCAGGGTAGTCTGGTGCTCGAAAACCAGGCGAAGGATTACGTGAACGGTTTTACGCTTTCCGTGGGAACGCGAGAGAGCGGGGCTTTTTCAGCTCAGGCGTTCGCGCCATTCCCGCAAGAGGACGGACGGATCGGAGCCGCGAGTGCGATCGCTCGGCGGTTCGTCGATTCGCTATTGGCAGGCGGACCACCGGTAAAGCCGAATCTCGCAGATGGTCTGCGTGTCCAGCGTTTGATCGCGGCAGCGCGCGCGGCAGACCGCAGCGGAGCTTGGCAATCGGCGTAAGTGTGGTTGGGCGAATATGGCTGCGGAACTCGACATCGTTATTCCGGTTTATAACGAAGGCCAAGGCATTCTGGTCGTGCTCGAGGCCTTACGGAAGCATGTTCGCACGCCGTTCCGAGTGCTGCTTTGCTATGACCGGGACGACGACGACACCTTGACGGCCGTGCGCAGCGCTGAAGCGTTCCCCTTCGAGGTACGATTTGTGAAGAATCGGCGTCGCGGGGCCCACGGCGCAGTGGTTACGGGATTCGAGGAGTGCACCGCGCCGGCGGTAATCGTTTTCCCCGGCGACGACGACTACAATGCAGGGCGCATCGATTTGATGGTCGAGCAGTTCCGCGCAGGATGTGACGTCGTGGCGGCGAGCCGTTTCATGTCCGGCGGGTACATGAAGGGCTGCCCGTGGCTCAAAGCGGTACTGATCCGCAGCTCGGCCTTTCTCCTATTCCATTTAGCGCGCGTGCCGACGCATGATCCCAGCAATGGATTTCGCCTGTTCTCACGGCGGGTACTCGAAACGATTCCTGTCGAGTCAACCGTCGGTTTTACGTACAGCCTCGAACTCTTGGCCAAGTGCCACCGTCTGGGCTGGAAAATTGGCGAAGTTCCCGTCGCCTGGTATCAACGGAAGATCGGCGCCAGCCGGTTCCGCGTACTACGATGGACGCCACACTATCTGACGTGGTTTTTCTATTGCTTCGGTACGGCCATGGGGCTGAAAGCGGGGTCCTGTGTCAGGCTCAAGGACAGGACGTGAAGCCACAGGAAGAGGTCAAGTTTTTCGACGGTTTTGTCCAGGAACACGGCGAATATGACGTTCTTGGCAAGGGCGCCTACAAACAATTGCTGTCACGCTTCAAGTCGCTATGCGACCCTACTCCCGGCGAAAACTGTTTGGATTGCGGCTGCGGAACCGGCGCGTTTACCCGCCGGCTGCTCGAATTCGATCTCGACCTCGTCGGGATGGACATTTCGCCTCGTAGTATCCAGTCGGCGCAGGCGCAGGCCACCAGGGAACGGTACGTCGTTGGCGATATCAGCCAGCTGACCATGCCGGACAGCAGCCTTGATATTGTCGTGTTCTCCGGCGTCCTGCACCACTTCCCACAGAGTCAATTCCGCAACAAGATCCTCGGCGAGGCTTATCGTGTTCTCAAGCCCGGCGGAAGGGTTTTCGGATTCGACCCCAGCGCTCACTCGCCCTCCATGTGGCTTTATCGCAGCCCGGCTTCACCAATGTATTCGAGCGCCGGCAAAACGGACAATGAGGTTCTGCTTACACGGAGCCAACTCAAGTCCGAATTGGCCAAGGCTGGTTTCGAAAAGATCAGGGTGCGAGGTATTGGCGGGATCAGTTACCGATATGTGGAGGGCCGCGTGGCAAGAATCTTTTTGCCACTGTATAACCTCTATGAGGAATTTCTGCGGATGTCGCCTTTTGAGAATTTTCTCGGGACGTTTCTGATCAGTTTTGGAATGAAGCCGCCATGTCCTTGAAGACCTATGTAGTGACGGGAGGAAGCGGCTTCATCGGGAGCGCCTTGGTGCGACGCTTGGCGGGGGATGGCCACCGCGTGCGCGTGCTCGACGATCATTCCCGCGGCGCGGCGCGCAAGCTGGGGGATGCGGCTTCGGCCGTCGAAGTTCTCGCCGGCGATATTCGTGACGCACGCGCCGTACAGGAAGCGGTGCGCGGCGCCGATTGCGTCTGCCATCTGGCCTACGTCAACGGTACCGAATATTTCTACTCCAAGCCGGAATTGGTTCTGGACGTCGCCGTCAAAGGGATGATCAATGTTCTGGACGCCTGTATCAATGAGGGTGTGCCCGAACTGGTGTTGGCGTCGAGTTCGGAAGTCTACCAAACGCCTCCAGTCGTCCCTACGCCGGAGAATGTGCCGCTGTGCGTGCCGGATGTGCTCAATCCGCGCTATTCCTATGGCGGAGGCAAGATCATCAGCGAACTCATGCTCTACAATTACGGCCGCAAATTTTTGAAGCGCGCCGTTATTTTCCGCCCGCACAACGTCTATGGTCCAGACATGGGAGAGGAGCATGTGATTCCGCAGTTCATCCTGCGGATGGCCGCTCTGGCCGAAAAGCCGGGCCGCGCGCCCGATGTCATCGATTTTCCGATCCAGGGTACCGGCGCGGAGACGCGCGCTTTTGTGTATATCAGCGACCTGATCGATGGCGTGGTACGCGTTTTGGAACAGGGCGAGCACCTGGGCATCTACCATATCGGAACCGAGGTGGAAACCAGCATCAGCGATCTGGCACAGGCCGTGGCGCAATGCTTTGGCCGCGAAATCCGTGTAATCCCCGGGGAGTTGCGGCCCGGCGGCCCACTGCGGCGGTGCCCCGACATTAGTCGCATGCGCAGGTTGGGGTACCAGCCGCGCGTTACCCTGACGGAGGGTTTGGCGGCGACGGTGGAATGGTATCGCCGCAATTTGTCCGAGAATCGCGCCGGCGTTTTCGAAAACTCTGCGCGGCGTGGACGTCCGCTGCGGGCGTGAGACGCTCTGGGAGATCTATAAGTCAGCGCGAAAGGAAACTCGCCCCATGGCACGAGAGACACAAACGCAGGTGAAGAAACTGGCTGCCGGTTCCGGCGGAAGTGTTGTCGTGGACCGGTGTCAGGTATGCGATTCTTCGCGGCTTGATCCGGTGATTTTCATCGGCTATCTGCCTCCGGTAAACGCCATGCCGGCCATCGGCACACGCCCCGCGGAACAGCCGGCGTATCCCGCGCAGGTGCTGTGCTGCCGCGATTGTCAGCTGGTGCAATTGGGACTGATCGTCGATCCCGCCATCCTGTTTCCGCCGGAGTACCCTTACACGAGCGGCACCACGAAAATTCTGCGTGATAATTTCGCCGAACTTTCGCGTGAGGTCGCCGCTCTTTACCCGCTTGGCCCCTCCGACCTGGTGGTGGACATCGGCTCTAATGACGGGACACTTTTGAGCAACTTCTCTTCGCGCGGTCCCGTCTTTGGGATTGAGCCGACGCAGGCCGGCGAACTGGCGAATAAACGAGGCATCCCCACTTTGATTTCCTTCCTGAATCGGCAGGCGGTGAGCACGACCCTACGCCGCAAGAGCAAAGCCAAGATGGTGACGGCCGCCAACGTCTTCGCACATATTGAAGATATTCACGAGATTGTGGAATGTATTCTGGAGCTGCTCACCGAGGACGGAATCTTCGTCTCAGAATCGCACTACCTGGTGTCTCTCATCGAGACTTTGCAATACGACACGATCTATCACGAACATTTGCGTCATTATTCGCTAACGAGCCTCAAATATCTGCTGGAGATGCATGGCCTGGAGGCGATCCACGCACGGCAAATCCCCACGCACGGGGGATCGATTCGCGTCTACGCCGCGCGGTCGGGCAAATACCCGGTTCGCAAGAGCGTCGGGGAAATTCTCTCGATGGAGGCAACGGAATTAACTCCCGAGAAGCTTGGCACGTTTCGTTCCCGGGTGGTGCAAACGAAACTGGACCTCTACGCGCTGCTGAAGGATATCAAGGGCCGCGGCGAGCGCATCTATGGCATTGGCGCGCCCTCGCGCGCCAGCACACTGATCAATTACGTGGGGCTCGACGATGGCATTCTGGATTGCGTATTGGAGATTCCCGGGTCGTACAAGGTCGGCAAATACATTCCCGGAACATTAATTCCCGTGTTGGACGAATCCCGGCTTTTTAAGGATCAGCCGGAGTATGCACTGCTCCTCTCCTGGCATATCGGCGCCGAGCTCATGCCGAAACTCTCGGCCGCCGGCTTTCGCGGCAAGTTCATCATGCCTCTGCCCGATGCCCGCATCGTGGGATAAGCGGCATCGCCTAAGCCGTATGATTTGCAGTTTGAATACTGGACCGCTTGTGCGCAAAACCACTGCGTTGCCGCCGTGCTATTCTGCCCTGTAGAATACGATGCGCGCCGAAGGTCTGCAGCGCAATCCATCCATGCATCCGCCGACAATCGAGAGTCCAGTAACCGCGGAGGCGCGCGAGCCGATTTCTCATCGAGCAGGGCCGAAATCCATTCGACTGTTCTCCGGCATTGACGCCGACAAATTCGCACTGATCTCGCTGATTCTGCTGATCGCTTACTCGGCTGTAAGAAGCTTATGCCAGGCAGCGACTCGGCCGCTCTGGTACGACGAGCTTTGCACCTGGGTCATGGTCCAACAGCATCCGATCTCCGTCTTCTGGAACGCTCTTAAAGATTGCGTGGATGGGCAGCCCCCTTTGTTTTATCTGCTGGAACGCGCGGCGGCTGCCGCGGTGCACAACGAACAGATTTCCTACCGTCTGCTCTCGGTCCTCGGCTTTTCATGCACGGTCGCGTGTTTGTTTCTATTGATTCGAAAACGAAGCGGCAGCGTAAATGCGCTCTTCTGCGCGGCGATTCCGCTGCTGACGCTTCTCTACGATCCCTATGCCGTCGAAGCCAGGCCGTACGCACTCGTGGTTGCCTGCCTCTCGATTGCCTTGCTTTGTTATGACCGAGCGCCTGAAGTCAAATGGATGCTCTTGATGGGCCTCAGCCTGGCACTCGCCGAAAACTTGCACTACTACGCGGTTCTCGCACTCGCCCCCTTCGTCCTTGCTGAAATGGCGCTGACGCTCAGGATTCGGCGACCACGTTGGGCGGTGTGGCTCGCTTTGTGCGGCGGCGTGATCCCTGTGGCGGTCTTCTGGCCACTATTGGCACGGTTGAAGGCCTACTATGGAGAGCATCTTTGGGCGGTGCCAAGCTTATTCGGAGCCGAGCGGAGTTACGGGCGGCTTTTCCTGACCACGTTCGACTGGGGCCTGGGCCTCACCGCTGCCGCGGCATTGGCCGTACTCCTGAACATGCTCATAGCGGAACGCGCCGCCGCGCGGGAAGGACACAGCGCGGGCGCGCAGTTTCACCACAGCGTGCTCGTCCTGGGATTTCTGGCATTGCCGCTCCTAAGCTTCGTAGCGGCAAAGCTTGCCCACGGCGAGATGACCGACAGGTACCTGCTCCCAGCGGTTCTGGGATTTTCGCTTGCCGCGGGTTACACACTTCCCCGCTGGGGGCGAAGGAGCGCTGCCTTACTCGCGGTTTTAGCGCTGTGTCTCATCGTTCCGCTCGCGTCGCAAGAGAGGCGATTTTGGTCCTCTTACCATGGGGATTTCGTTTCGCCCGCGAGGGGCGTGGAGGCTCTTGTGGCTTCCTCGAACTACCCCGATCTTCCGGTCGTGGTGTCCGACGTGCATGATTTTCTGCAACTGGCCCACTATGCGTCCCCTGGCTGGGCAGGGAGATATTTTTCAGTTGTAGACCCTCCGCAATCCGTTATCTATGTAGGAAGCGATACAGGCGATAAGGAACTCGCAATCATGCGCTCCTACGCGCCGCTTCAAATTTACGATTTCGCGCCATTCGTGGCGGAGCATCCGGTCTTCCTGCTATATTCAAGCGGCGGCGGCACAGGGCTCGATTGGTGGCCTCCCAGGCTCTTGCGAGACGGCTATACGCTGCGGCCCGTTGCCGTGAGGGACATCTATCATCGGGTCTTCCTGGTGAGCCGCGAGAAGAGTCCAGACACAAAATAGCAGGGAATGCCAGCGCCCGTGAGAGCCAGCGATGGATCGATCGCCCCGAAATCCAGATAAATCGTCATCCCTCGAGACGATATTTTCGAACGCCAAAAACGTCTCGGTGCTCGTGATAGGCGACTTGATGCTGGACCGATACGTCTACGGGACGATCGATCGCATCTCGCCGGAAGCGCCAGTCGGCGTTGTGAACTGGCGATCGGAAAAATCAGGGCTCGGCGGCGCCGCCAACGTCGCCCATAACCTTGCTCAATTAGGCTGTCATGTCTTTCTCGCGGGCGTTGTCGGTCCAGACGAGGCGGCTGAGGAGTTGCTGCGAGCTGCAAAGACGATGGGAATCGATACGAGCGGTGTAGTTACAGACGCCGCCAGGCCGACGACTTTAAAAACACGTGTAATCGCGCATGGACAGCAGGTGATACGGATTGACCGGGAATCCCGCAGTGAAATCGATGATGCGTCAGCAAAGAGTTTCCTGGACCATGTTCGGAAGTGCCTTCCCTTAGTAGATGGCGTTATCTTGTCCGACTATGCGAAAGGCGTTCTAACGCCCCGCCTGTGTGCCTCGGTAATCCAAGCTGCCAATAGCCAGCACAAGCGAGTGCTCGTGGATCCGAAAGGACATGATTTTTCGAAGTACAAAGGCGCTTTCCTGCTTACCCCGAACAAGAAAGAGTACGCAGATGCGGCACATACCCCAATTCAAAACGAGGAGGATCTTCGTAAGGTAGTGGATTCTCTTTTTGAGGTGGTGCAATCTCACGCGATTCTGGTTACCCGAGGCGAAGAGGGCATGTCCCTCTTCGCCGGCAAGGCTGCCGGAGTAAACATTCAGACTGATGTTCGCGACGTTTTTGATGTAACCGGCGCGGGAGACACGGTGATCAGCATGCTCGGCCGCCTGCTTTTTGCCGGCGTGGACCTATTGCCCGCAGCGCAACTGGCGAACATGGCGGCTGGGATAAAGGTTGGCAAGTTGGGCGCTGCCGCCGTAAATGCCGACGAGTTGCTTGCGTACCTCCGCCAGCGAGAAGATCGCTTCCGAGGAAAGACCCTCGATCTGGCTCAGTTGAAGCAAATCGTAGGTCTGGCGCATTCGCAGGGCCGCAAGGTTGTGTTGACCAACGGCTGCTTTGACCTCTTGCATGTCGGTCACGTGCAGTTTTTGCAAAAAGCCAAGGCGCTCGGGCAAATGCTCATCGTGGCCATCAATGATGATCGCTCAGTACGGAAACTCAAGGGCAATGGCCGTCCTTTGATCGGCGCAGCGGACCGCGCCGGAATCATCGCCGGCTTGGAATCCGTCGACCACGTAATTGTTTTTTCCGAAGCTACCCCTCTGCACCTGATTCGTGAGCTGACGCCTGATGTTTTGGTGAAAGGCGGCAATTACAAATTGGAAGAAGTGATTGGCCGCAAGGAAGTCGAAAGCTATGGCGGCAGAGTTACCCTGATTCCTACGATCGACCCTGAATCCAGTTCACAGACGTTTGCTAAAGAGGTTGTCGCCCGCTATATCCCGGAAGAGAAACACTCGAGCTAAGCACATCCGGGCGCGCGGCGGGGTCAGGTCTCCGAAAGCGCGCGCTCGACAAGACCGCAATACATATGCGCGATCAGGCTGTGCGCCTCCTGTATGCGTTGCGTTTTTTCCGAGGGAACCGCGAGCAAGAGGTCCACGCGAGCGGCTAACCCACCTCCCGTCTTGCCCGTAAGCCCGGCCGTGTAACATCCGGCCTGGCGAGCCGCATCGACCGCGCGGAGAACGTTGGCGGACGTCCCGCTCGTGCTGATGGCGATCAAGATGTCTCCATCCGCGGCCAAGGCTTGCACCTGGCGCGCGAAAGACTCTTCAAAACCGAAATCGTTCGAGACCGCGGTGAGAATCGAGGAGTCGGTGGTCAGGGCGATGGCCGGGAACGCTTTTCTTCGAAGCTCAAACCTTCCGACAAATTCCGCGGCAAGGTGTTGCGCATCGGCGGCGCTGCCGCCATTGCCGATTAAAAGCACTTTCTTCCCGCTCCGATAGGCGGCAGTCGTCCTCTCGGCCAGACACCAGATATTTTCCAGCAATTCCGCGGAGAAGCTGCGCTTTACCGAGCAACTTTCCTCAATCTGCTGGCGAAAGACTTCGAGGGCCGCCTCTTTGGATACGGCCATTTCTCCTCTAACTTTCGGGCTCAACAACGATTCCTCTCTCTACCCGCACGCACAATGGGTCGGGCGCTCCAAGATAACACTAAAGGCTCGCATTTCTGCGTTCGCTTTGTGAGGAAGACCGGCGAGCGACGCGCGAATCTCTCGGATTCAGGATCACCGCCCGAGGGCCTGGGCCCGAAACGTTTCTTGATTAGACAACACGTAATTTGGGCGTGTGTTGACAGATTTGGCAACTGAACGTGTAATTGCGCTAGAGCGGCGGTGACGCGTCGTTGCGCCGTACCCCCTTCCTTCGACCAGCCTGCCGGTTGGCCCTTAATTAAAACGTGTGCATCAAAAGGTTTTTGTGATGCGGATCACAGCAAACGGCCCCAGGTATATCCAGAATCGTCGCTCCTGGATCCCGAATTTTCGAAGGTGAGTTGAGTGAATTTTCGCAAGCTTCTGACGCTGACGTTTCTGATCACGCTGCTGTGGGTATTGGGATTTCCGGTTCGAGCTCAACAAAATGCCGCGACTCAGGCCTCCACAGCAGGAGGGTATGCCGGCGCCGAGGCCTGCAAGGACTGCCACGCCGACGAATACGAAAGCTGGTCAAAATCCCGCCACTGGGCGACTTCCAATAACACGCGGGGAGGTCCGGCAAAGCAAGGCTGCGAAGCGTGCCACGGCGCGGCCGCCGACCACGCCGCAAACCCCGCGGATACCTCCAAGCTGTTTCTTTTCACGAAGGCGAGTCCGAAAGAGATCAACGCCCGATGCTTGGATTGTCATGCGAGCGGAACGCAACAACTGCACGTCATCAATTCGCTGCATTCCAGAAACGATATCTCCTGTACGTCGTGCCATTCGGCGCACCACTCGGCGACGCGTGAATTCCTGCTGGTGAAGACGCAGCCGGCGCTTTGTTATACCTGCCACCAGCAGCAGCGGGCGCAATTTTCGATGCCCTTCCGGCATCGCGTGAACGAAGGCCTCATCCAGTGCTCCGATTGCCATAATCCACACGGCACGGAGCGGGCGCGCCAATTGCGCACTTCGGTCACTCAGGACCAGGGCTGCTATAACTGCCACGCCGACAAGCGCGGGCCATTCGTATATGAACATGAGCCGGTGAGGACCGAGGGCTGCGAGGCATGCCACACGCCTCATGGATCTCCAAACGTTCATCTGCTCAAGATGAGCAATGTGAACTTGCTTTGCCTGTCGTGCCACACGACTTCATTCGCAAACGCGCCCGGCGCCCCTTCCTTCCATAATCAAGCCGCCCAATACCAAGCTTGCACGCTCTGCCACACGCAGATTCACGGCTCGAATACCAGCTTCGTGTTTTTCAAATGACAAGGATAACGATGGTCTTCACTCAATCGGCGCCGAGAGCAAAAGAAAACAGACGGCATTTCGCCATCGATCCGGCCTGGCCGGACCGCCGGTGGCTGCATCGCGCCAACCCTGCATTTTTGCTTGCGGCCGCCCTGATTTTCGCGACCGCCGCAAAGGCTCAGGATCCTGAACTGCCCGGCCAGGGACCGATGCAGCAAACGAGTGAAACGCCGGGAAAGACCAGCGGTAATTACATCACGCAGCAGAATATCGAGTTTGGCTACCGCGACAGCACGATTCACGGCAATCTGAGTAACTACGACACGTTTCTCAACTATGGCAGCGGCTGGCGGCTTTTCGATTACGACCTCGACATGCATTCGGTGAACCACCGCGGCCTGCTCTTCGATGATTTGAGCTTTAATAATTTCGGATACGGAGGCGATCCGAATAGCGTCTCCCGCCTGCGCATCGACAAAAACAAGTGGTACGACTTCCGCGCGATGTACCGGCGCGACGAATATTTCTTCAATTACAACTTGCTTGCCAATCCGCTGAACCCCACGACCTTTCCCACTCCGGTGGCGATTGTGAACTCCCCGAATGCGCTCAATTACGACCGGCACATGCAGGATTACGATCTCCTGCTCCTGCCGGAGTCGCGCCTGCGTTTTCGCCTGGGCTATTCGCGAGTGTCCACGGGAGGCCCAGGATCGACAGGCTACGAGCCCACCTCGGCAGTGGTGGGAAACAACGTACAGGCGATTACAAACGAATACCGGCTCGGCCTGGATTATCGCGGATTGCCCAGAACGACGCTTTCCTTTGACGAGCTGCTGAACTACACGCGCGTAAACACCTCCGTAGCGGATCAGAATTTTAGCTTCCAGCTTGCCAATGGCACGCCGGTGGACTTAGGGGTTGTTTTTCAGGGCACTACGCCCTGCGCAAAGCCGGTCACCAATGCGGCCAGCGTGCCGCCCACGGTGACGGCCAATTGCAACGGAATCCTGTCGTATAGCCTGGCGGACGCGCCGCGAGCTAAGTTCCCGGTGGAAAAATTCAGCTTTCAGTCGAATTACTTCAAGAATCTCGAGATGTCGGGCTCGGCTGCCTACAGCAGCTCGAGCAACGTCATGACGGATCTGAGCGAACTGTTTAACGGTTGGATCAGTCGAACGGCTACGCGTGGAAGCACTACGGCCGGTCCTGCCGAGGCGAAACGCGTGACTGCCGACGCAAACTGGGCGGGCGAATACCACATCACACAAAAGTTGAGCTTGCGAGATGAATTCTATTACCACAACTGGCGCATCCCCTCGAGTTGGGCCACGGCGGAAACGAACCTCTTTGCGACAAAGCCTGGGCCCGGGCAGACTGGGCTGACGCTGCCCATTTCGCCGGCCACTCCCACGAACTTCGCCGCCATTTGCCAGCCGCCATTCACCAGCGCGAGCTGCCCGCAGCACAGTGCCAGCTCGGGTCCTGACGTCCTGAACGAAGCCGTGAGCCAATTCCTGGGGCAAAATCTTCGGAGCAACCTCGTCGAGCTGAAATACAATTTCACAGACCACCTAAGCGCATACATCGGCTATTTCTACCAGGCTCGGACTATTTCCGACTTTGCGGCGACGATTGATACCGGCGAAATCTACCTGCCGGGCGGCGCGACAGGCACCGCGGCAAACGACTTTCTGGCCGCGCGTTCCGATTGCGCTATTACCGGCGGCGTGCTTCCTTCCGGCTGCACGCTAAACAGTGCCACTGGAGCGATTACCGAGTTTGGCCCGGACGCCGGAAGCGACACGGCCCGCAATTTCTATTACATCCACGAGAATGCCGCCGAGTTCGGGGTATCCGCGCGCATCAAAGACAAGCTGCGCATCCATGCCGACGTGATGGCAGGTTACAACGACAACTCCTTCACGCGAATCAGCCCCCGCCAGCTCCAAAGCTATAAAGTCCATGCCACCTATGAACCCAAGCCCTGGGCGAGCGTGACTGCTGCCGTGGATATCCAGGAGAACCGCGACAATGTATTCGCCGTGAATAACATCGAGCACGGCAGAACCTACAGCTTGGCCACTGCGCTTTCACCACGCAACGGTTTTACGATTGATTTCGGATATAGCTACCTGGACGCTTACACGCAAACCGAGATTTGCTTCCCCAACAGCTCGGCTCTGTTCACGCAGGCGTGCCCAGTGGCCAACGCATCTTCGCCGCTCGGCACGCTATCCTTCTACGCCAGCAGAGACAATTATGCTTACGCCGATGTAATGTGGAAGCCGCAGAAGCGAGTGACGGCTATGATCGGCTATTTGGGCAGCATCGTTCGAGGCAGCACAACATTCCTGAATCCGCTCACTCCGACCGGCACACTGGATTTCGATTACTTCACGCCTTATGCCAGCGTTACTTTTGATATCTATAAGGGCGTGAGTTATCGAACAGCGTGGAATTACTACGGATATCAGAACTACGGCCTCGCCAATCCAGTTGGGCTGGCCCCGTTGCCTTCTGAGAATTTCAATGGAAACAACGTTACCTTTGTGCTCCGATATGCTTACTAAGGCGAACGGCAAACATTTCGACTATTTCGCATTTCCGCAAGGAGACTCCGATGAATCGGGTATCCCTCTATAAAGTGCAAGCGATTTTGGTCACGGCATTTGCGTTGTTATTCTTTACGTCGCGCGCGCACGCCCAGGGGCAAGCCGGAGCGACCTACAAGGCTAAGTGCGCGGCCTGCCATGCCGCCGATGGCAGCGGCAGTGAAGTCGGAAAGAAGCTGGGTGTACACGACTTCCACTCAGCCGAGGTGCAGGCAGAGTCCGAGGCCGACCTCACTCAAATCATTGTCAAGGGCAAAAACAAAATGCCCGCATATGAAAAATCGCTGAAGCCCGAGGAGACCAAAGGGCTTGCAGCTTACGTACGCGATCTCGGAAAGAAATAGGGCCGATCACCGGTCGTTAGCTTCGGAACGGGCGGTTGCAAGGGTCCCAAGCAAATGTCGACGGCGCTCAGCCCAGCCACGCTGCTCTATGTGCTCATTGGCGTGACGATCGTATTGGTCGCCACAATTGTCATTCGTCCCTCGCTGACAGCCACGCGCGGAGGAAAGCAACTCGCCTTCGTAGTTCTTTTTCTGCTGCCTGTGGTCGTTGCGTCCATGGGCGCTTCGGAACACATGGAGCGCTCCAAGCAGACGCAATTCTGTCTTTCGTGCCACGTGATGGACCCGTATGGCAGAAGCCTCCATATCGACGATGCGATGTACGTGCCCGCGGCACATTTTCAGAACGCGCGTATACCTCGGGATGAGGCTTGCTACACCTGCCATACCGACTACGTCATGTATGGATCGATTCTCGCGAAAGTTCGCGGGATGCGCCACGTTTACGTGCAGTATCTCGGAACGATTCCCAAGCCCATCCAGCTCTATTCCCCTTACAACAATCGCGAATGCCTGCATTGCCATGCTGGCGCACGATCTTTTGAGGAAGGCGTCGTGCACACTGCCGATCCCTCCATCATGGCGTCCATCAAGGCCAATCAACTCTCCTGCTTGACGAGCGGCTGCCATGAGAATGTTCACGCCGTAGCGCATCTTTCCGAGTTGAAGTTCTGGGAGCCAAAGTGACCATGGCCGCTCTTATGGAACGCCGGCTTCGCATTTCAGGGATGTTGATCGTGCTCGGATTGCTGGTGGAAGCGCTTTCCCTGATTCGCATTCACCCGCTGGCGTTTCTCGGGTTTATGTTTGTGGGCGGCGGGTTTCTCATTGCCGGCATTGCCATGTATTTGTACTCGCTTGTCTCGATCACTGCGCCACCCGAGGTCAAGTAACGCTTTTGCCCTTAGCCACGCCTCGGCATTGCGGTCTGCTGCGAAATCTGCTATCCCTACTCTCAATAGTGCAATCTCAGGCGATAATGCTGTCCTGGGCAGATAATGCCAAATCTCCAATCTTCTTCCGGTGGCGTCCGACGGGGGCAAGCATGAAATATGGCTCGATCATTTTGCTTTCTTTAGTTTTGCTCTTTCCGCTTGCACTCCTGGCGCAGAAGGGCGGCAGCGGACCGGCTTCGGCCAATGACGCAGTGACTCTGGGCCGCCGCCTTTTCCAGCAAAACTGTAGCGTCTGCCACACGCAAGCAACTCTCACGAATCCAATGTATGGTCCGTCTTTATACCGAGATATCGTGAACGGGAGAGAAGACACCGTGCGGGATTACATCGCAAAAGGATCCAACAAGATGCCGGGATTCAGGTACGGACTAAAGGCCTCCGACGTCAACGCCATCGTGGAATATTTGAAAACGGTGCCGAAACCCGCACCGCGCAACCCGCAAACCAAGGGTGAAGGTCCAGTCGATTAGAGCAACGGGCGATTCGAGCATTGGCCGATTGCGCAAAGGAGCAGCCGCCATGAAGAAAACGCGAACTCTTTTTGGGGATTTTTCGGAACGCACGATCGGAGCGCCGATGTTCGCAGCGATGGCCGTTGTATTGGCGGTTTCTCTCTCGGCGTGCCTCTATGGAGCCGATGAGAATGGGGCTTTGCTTGCGGGCACGGTCAAATCGGATTCCGGCGCAAAAATGAACGGAGTGACCGTCTCCGCCAAGGCGGCAGGCCGGA
>Ga0207102_1068_pt1 | contig 18895 bp, 21 predicted proteins | sample Alteio_BWMinHeat_80_FD_153573 | JGI IMG/M metagenome (GOLD analysis project Ga0207102, IMG submission 153573) | Enriched cells from forest soil in Barre Woods Harvard Forest LTER site, Petersham, Massachusetts, United States -... | ecosystem: Environmental > Terrestrial > Soil > Temperate forest >... | reverse complement strand
GGGCCTATTTAGCTTTTCTTTATTTTTACACTTATTAGATAGAAGCGATAATCTCGCAAATCGTGCGCAACTCTTCACGCAAGGGAATTGAGCGCTCCGCGTAAAGCCGTTGAGCCTCTTGGTACTGACTACGACCTTCTTCTGTTTCGACGCAAATTGGCGCATAGCCTTCATCAGTTAAGTCATAGGGACTGGCCCGCATATCCAATTCGCGTCCCTCAAGAGCCAGCATAAAGGCTTTTGCAATGAAGTCCGAACCAACCCAAGGCCAAAGCTTAGTGGCCCATTTATATAGATCCATATTGGCATGTAGACAGCCCCCTTGCTCCATCTGCAAACGCGTTTCGAGCGCAGGATTTAAGATGTTAAAGGGGCGCGCTTCATCAGTAAAAAAGCGATAGGCATCATAGTGCGAGCAGCAAATCGTTTGGCTCTCAACAAAAGTAGCTAAAGCCTCAGGTGACATACGCAGGCGATGACCATTATGTCTAATGGCCTCGGGAGACGCTTTATAAACCATCGCCCATTCATGTAGACCAAAACAGCGAAAGCGCGGTGGGCGTTTTAGAATATTCATGCACATATCCGCAACAAATTGAGCTAAACTACGCATGTTCGCATGCATACGCTCCGGATTTAGCGTCAGTAACTCCCCTTTCGTTTGGCACCAATAATCGCTTAGCCAGGGATATTCCTCACGTGTCTGAGAAGAAACCATCAACGCATCTGCATAAGAAGGCATCCATTGCTTTAATTTTGTTGGAGAACAACTATAGTATGTAAATAGAAAGTCATGCACCGGATGCCGCAGTCCTAATCCGCGCCGCTTCACAAAGGCATCTGTAAACGGTGCAACCAAAGCGATGTGTTTCGCCGCGCGCGCAGTCCATATTTCGTTAGACAATTGAGAATGGTGGGAGTGAATCATAAAGCTGAAAGACAAAAGTGATTAAAGCATCTACCATACATGAAATCTTCGATCAATTCACCTAAATAACGCAGTTTTTTTCCAAGGATACTTAAAATCTTGTTTCAAAGAAATGATGGGCTTTACCACTTTTTCTAAGTAATCTGCACTCGAACATATTTGTATTTCGGCTTAAGCTCTTCGATTTTCCCTTCTTTTTCTATGATGAGTGGTATTCCTGTATGGATGGAAAGCTCAATTGCTTGCTCAACACCTTTTCGATCAGGGCGTTCTGACAAGAAAGATTTAACAGTATTTTTTACGGCGGTAGCCGTATTTCTCTCAGTAGCCCAGTGCAAGACCGCGGTTTAGCGGTCGCAGCTCTGGGATTATAGGATGATACAGTGCCGCGGTAGTCGGCACCTCTTAAATGGAGAGGTGCCGACTACCGCGGCACAGTATTTGTTAAATTCGAACCCAGAGCTGCGACCGCCAAACCGCGGTCTTGCACTGGGCTACTGAGAGAAATACGGCTACCGCCGTAAAAAATACTGTCAAATCTTTCTCATCAGAACGCCCTGGGGTATTTCCACTAAAAAGATCAGTGTTCATTGCAAGGCGAAGCATGGGTAGCCAGAGCGTCCCGCCCTGTGCATCATGGCTGGACGCTCTAACTACTTTCAGGTTTCGCTTTGCATGACTTTGAAGGAGAAAGTGGAATCAGGATATCCCGACCAGACCAGGGCGGGACGCCCTACCTTCATGCTTCGCCCTGCCAAAAACACTTTCAAGAAATAATTGTGTGCAGCACAATGCTTAAACAGAGTGAGGATTTTCATAAAACAATCTTTTAATTTGCACGCCTCTAGAAAAATATAATTTACCATATTTATCCTTTTTCAACTATTTGCCATTCATAATTGGATTCAAAACTGATATTTGTATAAATAAAAAAGGCCCTAGTGAAGATTCACTAGGGCCTTGTAGAATAATAATGGGGGCGGTTGGACGATTTCAGAACTTTTGACTGGGGAAAACTAGTGGGAAATTTACCTCAAAGCTTCTTAAAAATTGAGCAAATAAGAAAATGAAGATGACTGATTTTATTTCTCAGTCATAGATATTACTGATCCAGCCAAATTCAAGAAAAGGGTTGGATCAAGACGATCTTCTACTTGCCAGCATGCAGCCAATACCAAGTGGACATAGTACCATTTAATTACATCGCCTGGGTCGAAATCAAAATATTTTGAGATGAATATAAGGTCAGTTTCTGGGTCTTCAACAAATGCCCATATTTCATTAATGGGGGAACCAATCACACCTTTGGGGTCGATGACAAGCCAATCCTTGCCATCCAATAAAATATTATCTTGATGTAAGTCGCCGTGAAGTAGAATCTGAGCTCCTTGTGCCTCTAAAAGAGTATTTTTTAATGTCCTGGCTTTTTCCAAATGAAATCGGGGAATGTTCCATTCTTTATCCAAAGTCTTTAACCAGTCTTTGACATGTGGGAAGTCATTTGTTTTTGGCAGAGGAGCTTGATGCAATTTTTTCGTTACATCACATGCAATTTTTATTGCACTTTGACTGTCCTTAGGAAAATGTTTTTTTAAAAGACTTCCAGGTACGGCTCTCTGAAGGAGTAAGGCGTCATTTGTGTGATCCAATACAGCTACAGCTCCATAATCTGCGAAAGCTTTAAGAGCCTTAGATTCTTTACTTAATGATAATTCGTCTAAACCCAGCTTCAATACGATAGGTTTATCTCTTTGATACCCATCTAAAACGTAGTTATAAGAGAGGTTGTTAAAGGGATGAAGACGATCTAATTCCCATAATGCTGCAATTTGTTGTACTTGCATTGGCAAATTGGCAAGCCACGTTTTTCCCTTATCTCCGTAAATACTTATAATGTTTTTCTCAAATGGATTCATACATCCTTGGGATTATTTTTGCTAATTGATATAAGTCGGGTGCTGATTCCCAATGATTAATTGTGTTTTGAATGGCGTTTTTTAATTGATGAAAGAGGTTAGGCCGTTCAGGCGGTGTGTCCATCAACTGTACAATGTTTACAAAAATGGAATAAGGCCATGGTTGAAAAGACTCATCAGCATAAAGAAGTTTTGGGGTAGAGACTCTTCCATCAATGAATCGATGAATTTCTTTTTCCGTTTTGCAATGCAATCGATCTCGAGCATACAGTCTCAAAACAATAGGTTCTTTTCCCATTTGAATTTTATAAGTTGTATTAAGAGCTCCTCCAGAAAGAATTTTCCAATCATCTAATCTTTGGCAGTCAGGAAAGGCTTTACGCACCAAAGTTAAAAGTTGAGAATAATCGAGCTCAATATTTTGGATGCTCCTTTCTACTTCCATGTCATTTGCCTTTTATTTTAATATTTTAAATGAAAACTCAGCAAGTTCCAATGGTAGATAAACCAGAAAAATCCCACACATGCAAAGGCCAGAAATGTATTCCAGATTTTGCTCCATAACCATCGTTGTTTATCGGTCCAACATATAATGCTGTTATAAATAACTGCTAAAGAGCCCAAACCTGCCATCAGGGCGACCACCTGTAGCATTCGCAGCCACAGATCACTTCGCTCTGACAGCATTGAAAAATCACTAAGCGTGCTGGCAAAAAACAGCAATCCCACAATATAAACCACTATGCTAAGACAAACTATATACACCACCATGCGCAGTCTTTTCTTACTTGGTGCTAGAACAAGTGGCTTAGCGTAATGTTTTCGAAGCATCGCAGCTATTGGCCATGTTAGGAGTGTCAGCACAATCACTGACAAACTGAATCCAAGGATGAAGTAGTTAAAACTCTGTTTATCGAGCAAGTTATCCACTTGCTGAAATACCACGGATGGATAATTAGTATCATAATTGATTATAGCCAAATAAATTTTTTATACATCATTTTTTTCATTTAATAGTCCCCTAGCCTCTCTGATCCGCCGCTTCTTAGTAAGTCTATATCAGTTTTGAATGCTATATCGACTACACCATGTGGTGCAAACATGGCTACAAACTGATTAAACATCTCTTGCCTATCCGCACCCCCAGCTGTCGTCAAAAGTAACTCCTGACCATAGAGGGCAATATCTTCAACGATTCGTTCATGTCGATAATAAGCGAGCATTGCTACATTAACTTCAGTTACTCCATAGCCTTTATAAAAAAATTCTTCTTCGTGAGGTTTATTCCAAACATTAGCGACCCCACCACCAATAAACATCAGGTCACGCTCTTTGGGAGCCATGATAGGATCATCCCAATCGACTATATAAATAGGATTATTGCCATTGATCAATACATTGCCACCATGAATGTCGGAATGGCATAGTACGAATTTAGTCGGCTGATCTTTGAGTTTTTGGCCAAGCTCTTGAGCACGATCTACGAGCCTGAAAATTGTATTTAAATTTTCTTTCATAAATTTCATGAGCTGTATTGCCATCTCATCATCAATCAACATAGCTTCTATATGTGTAAACAGCTGCTTCACTATCTCTCGCCATTTAGGTGAATATGTTTCTCGTCGAACCTTGTTTTGAATTGATGACGGGACTTCAATTTCGTGAATCTGCTTTAGGGCCTTGCCCAGGATAAACCACTGATCATTCGTTAGATTACTGCTAAAACCATTCTGTCCGTCGATAAATGGGTACACAATGAGAGTAAAATCATCGATATAGTGAATTGCTTGACCATAGGTTGTTTTAATAGGCGGAATAATTTGTTGGATTCCAGCTTCGTGTAACAGTTTCGTTATGACAACACTGATATCATGATGGTGACCATATTTTAATTTTACAAAATAACATGACTCGTCAACAGCTTGTGCTTTATACACTGACGCATTCATATCTGCTCCCAAAGGCAAGAATGTAAGCGTAGTCACCTCAATGCCATAATCGGTGATTAGGCAATCAATAATTTGTTGATTTGATATGGTTTTTTGTTTCTCAAGCATGTTTAAACAGTAGGTTGCGATTGGTGATGCTGATACGATTGTGCTAGTAAGCTTGATTGCTTGCCTAGCTTTTTTATGAATTGAATTCTCCAGTTAAGCCCAAACACTTATGGATATAACAAATATCATTTCTAGAAAAAGTCTTGCTTTCATTTGCTGTTTTATAAACATACATAGAAGCCTCGTACATCCATTCGAGAACAACTCGAAGATCTATAAATAAGTTCTTTTCTGCAATAACCTCTTTGAGCACATAAATATCAGAAAAAAGATATTGAATGGCTTAAAAATTTTAAAGAATTCGATCTGACTGATGAAGAAGCTCGAACTCTTATAGTGGTTAGAGAAATGGGAGCAATCACTAATGCAGACTATCGAAATATTAACTGCGTTGAAACCTTGACGGCTAGTGCCAGCTTGCGACGATTGAGAGATTTGCTTAACCCTTCTTCCACTTTAATCCATTTTTTGTGTGTCATCATAAATCTCCTTGGCTTCAATTGTTGCTGGGGTATGAATGTGAGATGCGAGAGTCCCTAAATAGCCCTTCACAACAACTTGCTTATTTAAAAATAACTGAGGGCTTAGTTCAACCCCGGAGGGAATAAGCTGAACCCATCCCTCTTCGCTATCTTCATACAATTCTTCCGAAACATATTTAGAGTCTATTAACCGTCGTATTTCCACTTTTGGTAATTCCAGAACCCACCGTGTTTCGGGATAATCCCCATCCTCAATACTTTCATAATTAGGAACTCCTGGAAACGTATGACGAATTAACTTTCCTCGGAGAGTAATAAATGGCAAAGGAATGACAGTATCATCATCAACTGGGTACAGATACTCCACTCGGCAAACGGCCTTTTCTTGATCAGCAACAAGTGTTCCAATGTATCCATGGAGAACAAGAATAATAGCAACTAATACTTTTAAAAGGGGGAAATTTATGATGAGTCTCGATTCTGAAATTAAGCATAGACTAGCACACATAAGCACAACCCAATCAATCGTTTATAAAGAGATTCATTGTGCTCAATTGCGCCATTTTACGCTACTCTTTTACTCTCAAGTGCGTAAAATTTGCGTAAAATCCCCTTTCCTTTACCTAAACAAAAACATCTTCAAGATTTTACAACTTTGATTAAATTTCATATTTCCATATAAGGAAGGAAAGATTATGCTTTACGCGATAACCTGTAGTTATGACCTTCTTTAGGAAGATTTTTTATGAATCAAAAAATCATCCAAGCGATACAAATATTTTCGGGAGAGCGCTACGACAGCTGTCAATTAGATGAAGATGCTCTTTCCGAATTAATAACATATCAAAAACTTCTTAAAGCAACAGCTAAGGTTTTATGGAAACAAAAAAAACCTGATAGAGCTCGTTTGCCCACAGAATTTGAAAAGAAATGTCAACCAAAAGTTGTGGGAATTCACCAAGGCAGTGCTTGTGTAGATATAGAAGTATTTGAATTCGGAAACGGAAATGAGTGCGAAGAAGCTATTGAACTCGTGGCCGATACGATTGAAGCAATCAATAAAGATACTGAGCTACCTAAAAATTTTCCCAAACAACTTTTATCTCTTCTTAGACAATATGGAAAAACAATTAAAGCAGATGAATCTATTGGCCAAATTACACCCAAAAGAAACAAGGCAGTAAAATATACTGCTGACAGCAGAAAAAGATTCCTCGAAAAATTTAATGATGAGCCGCGAAATCTTGTAGAAGTAAAAGCAGAAGTTACTATGGTTAACGTCGTAAACCAAAAATTACAATTAAAATTAGACGATGGTAGAAACGTGTCTGCATCATTTAAAAAAGACCAAGAGAAGTTGGTGACAGAAGCTTTGATGCAACATCAAACAATTCGTTTAGAGATATCTGGCGAAGCTACTTTTACTCTTGAAGGAGAATTAGATGCAATGACAGATATTCACTCATTAAATGTCACTCCCTTACAGACCAGCAATACTTCGACATCTAAACAGCCTATATGGGCATCTTTTCAGGAAATACTAAACGACATTCCAGACGAAATATTAGACAAATTACCTTCTGATAGCGCTAGTGAACTTGATCATTATCTTTACGGAAACCCAAAGAAAAAAAATGCCTCTTGATTTCGCAGATACCTGTTTTTGGATAGCTTTGATACTTTAACATTACAATAACACGTGTTCTGGGCGGCAAAAAAACAGCATGATTTATCGCATTCAAAAAAACAGAATTACTATAAATACTTCGAAGGATGAAAAAAGGATAAACAGCAAAGAATTGCTCCAGTTTACTGGAGTCTAGTGCGTAAAACGTGCGTAAATAAAAAGAAAAAGGCTTTAATGAGGGTTCATTAAAGCCTTGAAAATCTTGTTGTAGAATACTGATGGGGGCAGCTGGACTCGAACCAGCGGATCCATAAGGAGAGGGATTTACAGTCCCTTGCAATTGCCGCTATGCGATACCCCCTAATCAAAAGAACTGTAATTTAGAAGCGGCAATTAATCGCCTGTGTGATTCTGACTTTCTGTCAGACACCGACGTTTAACTGCCGCTTCTAAATTGATGCTGACAGTAGGAATTGAACCCACAACCGTCCGATTACAAGTCGGGTGCTCTACCAATTGAGCTATGTCAGCTTGTGATTAAGCATTGGTTATACCAAAACTCCCTTTTTCTTAACAAGAAGTTTTCTGCTCTTTTATCACTATTATTCGCCAGCATGCCCTTCAGTAGCTTTTGGAGAACTTTTATCCTCTTCAATTTTTGAGATCATCGCACCAAATGTGCGCTCCATCAGATCCACAGACTTCGGCGCACTCAATAATTTTGCCGTAAACTTCTTCTTACCATGAGGTTGCGTCTTATTTATGCAACAGCTCTTGTATTTTTTTCCTGATCCACATGGACATAAATCATTTCTTCCTATCTTTTCAGCCATATAAGCCCCTTTTTCGTTAATACAAATGTGTTTACAAGTTTGAATATAATGGATCGATTCCGTAATTTTTCTCTTGACTTATCCAAAAGTTTAATTATAATTTCTTTTTCTATTTTAAACAATTGTAAAAGATTATGATGAATCTCCCAAAAGTACAACCTCCCTGGACAGGCTCTGGAAAAAGACTAGAGAGCATGCTTCGAAAAGCTCTTTACGATTTCAAGATGCTTGAAGGCCTGTCTAAGGTTGGTGTTGCCCTTAGTGGGGGAAAGGATAGCTTATGTTTGCTTTATTTGCTAAAGGCAATTTCAGGTAGAGGCATCCAAAATCTAGAAATTCACGCGTTTCATGTAAATGGCGAGTTCTCATGTGGCTCCGGAGTTAACCAGGACTACTTACAAGGGATATGCGATCAGTTAGATGTTAATCTCATCGTCAAAGAATCCACTCAAAAATTAGAGACATTAGAGTGCTATAGCTGTTCCAGAGAGCGCCGTCGCTTGATTTTTGACGCTGCAAAAAGTGTCGGAGTGGAAACAATCGCCTTTGGACATCATCGAGATGATAGTGCTCAAACAGTTTTAATGAATTTGCTTCACAAGGGCGAATTTGCCGGCAACCTCCCTAATCTGAAGATGCGGGAATATGGCGTCACGATAATCCGTCCACTCATTTATGTTTCTGAAAACGAGATCCGCACCTTTGCACAACAATATGGCTTTGCGCGCATCATGTGTCGCTGTCCTGTGGGGCAAACCTCGATGCGCAAACAGGTCGACACCCTGCTTTCTGAAATGGAAGCTCTTTTCCCTAATGCCAGAGAAAATATTGCGCGCTCCGCGCTGCTCTATGGGTCTGATAAGGCGAATACGCCTTAATCGCTTGCTTAATGCGCTTTGTTGCGCTATATTGGGCATCTTGCATAATTCACCTCCCGCCCTTGCCCTTGCCAAAATTGAATTATGAAACAGTTTTTTCGGGCAGGGGCACGGGCAGGGGCAGGGGGGATTATGCAAAACATCTGTTAAGGATTTAAATTATGGAGTGTTATGAGTTATCCCCTTCCTAACGAACAAGAGAGCAGTGTTAATATTCAAGGCGTAGAAATTTTCTTGGGATTTCCCGATGAGTTTAATTTTAATTGGGTGGGGCAACATGATGTGTTCGATCAACTTCTCGCAGCTTGGCTAGTGATCGATGCGTCCGACATTCCTTTAAATCCACGTCTCATTGGAAAACCAGGGGTTGGCAAAACAACGCTAGCTTACTCTGCAGCCAAAAAACTTGGCAAATCTGTCTACATCTTTCAATGCACCATGGATACGCGCCCTGAAGACCTATTGATCACACCGGTGATTGATAAAACAGGTGGAATCCGCTACGTAGCCTCCGCTTTAGTAACCGCTATGATACGCGGCGGTGTCTGCATTTTGGATGAAGCGAATCGAATGAGCGAAAAATCATGGGCCTCACTAGCCCCTCTGTTAGATAGCCGACGCTATATCGAATCCATCGTAGCAGGCTTAAAAATTTCGGCTAGCCCCGACTTCCGCATTTGCGTCACGATGAATGACGATGCCTCCACTTTCGAGATTCCGGAATACATCCATAGCCGCCTTCAGCCGCAGATTTATCTCGATTTTCCGGAGGCCGAAGAGGAGCGCCGCATTCTGCACGAAAATCTCCCTTTTATCGACGCGTACATCATGGATTATGTTGTCAACTTCCTACAAAGAGCCCACTCCAGAAACGAAAATTACACGATCCGCGATGGCATCAATATTGCCCGCTATGCAGCCAAGAGAATTAAAAATAAAGGACATCAGGGAAACGTCGATAGCCTTCTAAGACAAGCGATTGTTATGACCCTTGGCGAAGAAGCTCTTTCCTATCTTATTTAGTTATGAAGAACGATCAACAGCTATTTTACCTTTTTCAAGAATCGATTTTCGCCGTACCTATCATCCATTATAACATGGAAACGGCAGCACACGTCTGCATGCTTATCGAGCAATTAAAACCCGATTGCATCGCGGTCGAACTGGCTGAAACCATGCAAGAAACCCTTGTGCATGCAGCATCCCGCTTACCGGACATCAGTGTCGTATTGACATACAACCAAGACTCCGATCCCTTATACTACATGTGTGAACCATGCGATGCCTGTTTTGAAGGCTTACGCTGTGCTATAGAGGCAAATATTCCCGCCTACTGCATCGATTTAGATGTCGATTATTATCCAGATATACGCGAACTCATGCCCGATCCGTATGCCATTTATAGAATTGGTCTTGAGCAGTATTATAAAAGCTATACCGCCAATCCAGATTTGCAAAGCAGTCAAAGAAATCATGTAGATGATCAGCGCGAACTCTATATGGCAAAAAGGCTCAAAGAGCTCTCTTTGCGCTATGAACGCGTTTTATTTATCGGCGGCATGGCACACGTGCAAAACGTCCTAAATTTAGTGAACCGTTCGCAGTTTCCCCTTCTTAAACATGCTGACCGCCAGAAAATTGAACTCTGCACATTAACGGAGAATTCTTGCAGAGATGTACTATCCGAATGCGGCTGGTTTTCAAGTCATTATGAAGAACTACGCGCGCAATTTCTGGAGGAATGCAAAACAAAAAAACACAAAAAAACTCTAGAGAATAACGTGGGGATAACACTACCTCCCGATAGGCAGAGGCTCATTTACACCTTGTTTAAAACAGCCTCCGAACCCTATAAAGAGACCAGTGGAAATCCCTTCCCAGGATATCATTTGCGCAACATCATGAAATTTGCGCGCAATTACGCCCTGCTTTACACGCAACTCTTGCCTAATCTTTTCCAAATGTTAAGCGCTGCTCAAGGGTGTGTCGATGATAACTATGCCTATGAAGTCTGGTTTTTATCCACCGAATATCCCCATCTGAAAAATATCGATTCCCTTCCTGAATTAGATCTTAAAATTGAGGATGTGTGGGGAGCCACCAAACACATTCGATTCAAATTTAAGCAAAAAGGTAAAAAGGGACTCGCCTATCAAAACGCAAAAAAGAATCAGCAGTTCCACTTTAAACCTCCCGGCATGTTCAGCATTTGCTCCTATCAACCCGAAGACATTATTGTGGAGCGTTTTGGAAATTTCTTAAGAAAAAAAGGGACGCAGATTTTGACCGAGGAATCGGGAAGAACATTGCCTTTTTCCACCAGTCTTGAAGAGGGTATTGATTGTAAAGAGACCATTCGCCATTGGCATGAAAAAAAGCTCTATGTGAAAATGAAAGGAAAACCACCCAGTGGTGTCGGCTCAATCGTCATCATTTTCGATGAAGACATGCCTAATGAAGAGATAAGTGAAGAGAAATATGCGTGGCGCACCACCTGGATCGGAGAACATAATCAGGAAAGCGATATGGCTTTTTACGCAACCCCGATTACGCAACAGGTCATCGGACCTGGTATCAGCCGCTGTGAATATGGAGGCTTTATGATGTCCTATCCACCGCGCAGACTTTTGGATGTTTGGTCCGATCCCGATTATCAGGAATGCCGCACCAAGTCTGAAGTGTTGCTTTTAGCAGCGATTGATTACGCCATTCAACCGGTAGTGGTCTTTGTAGCCGCAAAAGCACCTCGCAGCCACCTAAAGAGCATTGCTCAGCGCTATGGCAAAAAACTCGTCTATATTCCGATTGGACAGCTATCTCCCCTATTGCTCAATAAAATGCGTATCTTTCACGTTCTCGACGGGCGCAATCGACGCGAAATCGCCGATGAGTATATTTTCTGAAAACCCCGTGCCCCTGCCCTTGCCCTTGCCCCTTGCCTCTCTCTAAAAACTTGTTTCAAAATCGGGCACGGGCATGGGCACGGGGAATGGGGGAGGCTATTCTTCAGGGAGTTCGTGAACGATCTTAGGGAATTCACCGTGATCCTCTGCTGCGTGAACTTTTTCCTCACCCTCAAAGAAATCGTCTACCAACTGCAATGCGTCGTTATAAAATGTTTCGCGAATGCGGTCATGATGAATACGCAATTGCTCCATAGACAAATGATCAATTCTTAAATGGAGTTTTTCCAACCCCTCCTGCAGAGGCCTGACCACCTTAACAGCAAATTCCCGCTCTCTTTTCTGATCCAGCTGATGAGCACTCAACTGCTGTTTCATGTAATTGGAAATAAATTGCACTTCTTTATTGACTAATTTTTTGATTGGCATCTTTACAATAGCTTCACAAGCATTCTTAGACGTAATTTCCTCAGCAGTAAGAGGCTCTAAATGCTCCACTAAAACAGTCGCTTCATTCACCCACAGGGAAAAACAATCCGATGGATTTTCTTTAACATCACGATCACTTTCTGCAACAGGCCCACAAATCATTCGATCTTTTAAGAGGGGATCGATTAAAGTGGCCACGCGTTCAAAAACGTCTTGATCTTTTTTCTCAAAATGCTCTTTCAAACTTTGAAGTTTTTTAGCTAAATGGGCAACTTTTTGCGACTGCTCCTTCTTACCAGCTACTTCACCCTCCGCTTTTTCTTTAGATACCTGAAAAATCGCCGCCACTATTGCTTTAAATTTTCCAAATAGGCTACTTTTAGTCTGATTTTGAGATTTAAAATGAATGGAATGAGAAGTATCTGTGGTAACAGGCTCAGCATCTGAAAGAAAGGGTTCATTCTCTTGCATGACCGACCTATATTCTTTTATTAATATTAACACGCCTACATATTACGAATTATACCATTTTAATCAAATTAATTCAATATAATTATGAATTTTGATTTTTTTAAAAGAATGATTAACCAAGGAAATTGCATGAAGAAGAAAAACCTCCCGACTATCTTAATCACAAATGACGATGGAATCCGCGCTCCTGGGATAAAGCATCTATGGAATGCCGTAAAAAAAATGGCGAATATTGTCATCATCGCACCTAGCAATGAACAATCCTGTGTCAGTTTATCGTTAACCATTAGACATCCCCTTCTAATCGAGAAATTCGACTGGCCGGAGAACACGCCAACGTGGAGCGTGAATGGCACTCCGGCAGATTGCATAAAACTTGCATTAAACGTGATTCTAGACAATCCGCCAGATCTCGTGATCTCCGGGATTAACCAGGGTTCAAATGCCGGCCGCAACGTGTTATATAGCGGCACTGTGGCTGGAGTGATTGAAGGGATTATGCATGACGTTCCTGGAATCGCCTTTTCTTGCTACGACTACTACGATCCGTCACCCAATTTCTCAATTGTAGAAAAGTACATCCCTTTGGTGATCAATCATGTGCTTGAACAACCGCTTCCTTTGGGAACTTTTTTAAATGTCAATTTTCCTTCTATAAATGCACCTGAGATTCAGGGATTTAAAATGACCACTCAGGGGAAAGAATTATGGATGGAAGATCCTGAGGAAAGGAGCCACCCCTCTTCGAAGATCTCCTATTATTGGCTAGGCGCCAAGCTCCTGCAATGCGAAGAAGCAGAAGACAGCGACATCATGTGGCTGCGCAAAGGATACATCACTGCAGTACCCATTCAAGTCAGTGATCTAACGGATCACGCACAAGTACTAGAGCGTAGACATGAGTTTAACAAACTGGCTCTGAGCTAAAATTTTAAACCCAGAGGGCAAGGAGAATAAATTACCCCCATCCGAAACAATTGCAAAAATCGCAATCAATAACTCACCTTACGCACGGAGCGTTAAACAGAGCTATTTTCCGGGCAAGCTTTTGGGGCCTTGCGTTAGCGGTTGGGGTCAGGTATGCATTGCGGTGCTTTTATGCATTCTTGCAAGGCGCAAGCACATTGGGGTCAGGCATGCATAAAATTGCCATCATGCATGCCTGACCCCAATGTGCTTGCGCCTTGCAAGAATGCATAAAAGCACCGCAATGCATACCTGACCCCAATGGCGTGCGTTCACTTCAATAGTTTTATGATATTTTCTAGCTAAATTACTCTCCGTGCGTAAGGTGAGTTATTTATTGAGACTTTAACAATCGTCGTTTAAAATGTAGCGCTGCGCTTCGCTTGTTTTTCGAAAGCATCTAGGCGATTTAACGCTTCTTCTTGACATTTTTCGATAATGGCGCGGCAGCCATCAATGGCATAAATACGATTCAGCTCTTCATAGAGTTGATCGCTTAAAAGGTGGTTATTTTCGGATAATGGAGGGACGCCACGTGCGAATTGCTTTTGTCGATACTCTTGAGAGGCAATGATGACACTTACCAGATCATTGAATAAACGCTTAAGTTTAGCGCTTCTAGCAAGCAGTTGGTCTCTAGTGTGAATTTGATCGAGTTGAATGATTAAGGAGTGTGTGACTTCTTCAGCTTCTTCTCGGTAATCTTCTAAAGAACGTGAACCACATGAACTCAGCAACGAGCCAAAGATAAAGCAGGCACAAGTCGTATATGAAGTGAGATTTTTGAAGAATTGATTTTTCATAGTGAAAAAGATCGCGAGAGACGGGACTTGAACCCGCAACTTCTGGCTTGACAGGCCAGTGCTCTAACCAATTGAACTACTCCCGCATGAGTATGATGTAATGGGCGCAAAAGGACTCGAACCTATGACCGCCTGTGTGTAAGACAGGAGCTCTACCAACTGAGCTATACGCCCTTGTAAAGGGAAGCTAAAATATACAACTTTAGGGAATTAATCACAAATGGTTTTGTATGGATTTTTTCCACTACTGATCATCAAGATGTTGCGATGCATTTTTCTTGTGGCGACGCGCCTGATGCAAGAATTGTTTAACGCGAAGATCGCGAAGAAGGCGAAGAAAAGCAGGGAAATTGCTGAGGAACTTATTTTACACAAGTTATTGATAAAAATTAAACACAAAGACACAAAGATGAAATTTCTTGTGTTGTAAATAATCCTTAAACCCTTTCTTTGTATCTTTGTGTTTAATTTTTATCAACAACCTATGTAAAAAAAATCTTTACATTTTCTTCGCCATCTTCGCATTAATTTAGCTGTACAACTGAAGATTTCATCAGTATGATGTAGCAGAACAGAGAGGAGACCCCATGCACATATCGCAGCAACAAACAAAATTTATCACATCTCAAATTTTCATCTATCTTTTGATCGCTATTGGGGCTTTTTTGGCGGCCTTTTCCATCGAAATATTCCTCATGCCCAACAATCTATTCGACGGTGGAATTACGGGTGTTGCGATGATTTGCGCAAAAGTTTTTGGGGGTGAACTTCTCCCTGTATTTTTTTTACTGCTCAACTTACCTTTCCTAATTTTAGCGTATCGTTTTATTGGTAAATGGTTTGTGCTCCATATGTTTTTTGCCTTTTTTGTATTTGTTGGATCTCTTTTTGTGATCAACCAATACATGCCCTGGGAATTTACAGGAGATAAGATTGAAGTTGTGGTCATCGGTGGAGCCATTCTAGGAATTGGTCTAGGCATGGTCATTCGAAATGGAGGCTGCTTAGATGGCACCGAAATTTTAGGCATCATCATCAACCGACAACTAGGTTTCACAGTCGGCCAAGTTGTATTCGTCTGTAATTTTTTTGTGTTTGGAGCTGCCGGACTTGTGTTTAAAGATTGGCATCCTCCAATCCTCTCCCTGATCACCTACATCGTGGTAATCAAAATTATGGATGCCGTTATTGTAGGATTGGACGAGGTTAAATCTGTCTTGATCATCTCCTCTAAATCAAAAGAAATTGCCTCTGCAATTATGCATGAACTAGGTTTAGGCTTGACCATTATGTATGGACGAGGCGGATATTCAGGTGATGAACGCGAGATCATTTATGTGATCGCAGAGCGCCTCCAGCTAGCTGAACTAAAAGAATTGATTCACCGAGAAGACCCAACAGCTTTCATCGCGATAGAAAACTTACATGAGATCGCTAGCGGCAAGCCTACAACTGTTAATAAGAAAAAGAATCGCATTGAGATGGTCTTCAATCGCATGTTAGGAAAAAATCCATGAGCTGCGCTCCCCTTCCTCTATCCGAAGAACTCAATGAAGATCTCTCGAAGGCCATTTCATTTGAAGAGATCAAAGAAATGGCCCTTCAATTAGGTTGGGATGATGTAGGGGTCACTCAAGCAAAAATCTCTGATGAAGATATTCAATCCTATCTAGACTGGCTTGAAAAGGGTCATCAAGCTGACTTAGGCTATATGGAGAATCAAATTCGCTGTTACCCCGAGCAGCTATTGCCTGGAGCGCGTTCAGCCATTATTTTCGTCACTTATTACAAGCAAGAAAAACTTCCATTCCACTCTGATAAAGGTTTAATAGCCTCCTATGCGCGTGGTCGCGATTACCACCATCTACACCGCAAACGACTCAAAAAGTTTATCCAATGGCTTGAAGAACGCACCGATCAAACAAATATCGCTAAAGGTTTTAGTGACTCTACGCCTGTTCTAGAGAAAGCTTTAGCCGTGCAAGCCGGTTTGGGCTGGTTTGGAAAAAACACGCTATTGATTCATCGGCGCTTTGGAACCTTTACCCTGTTGTCCGGACTCTTTACCACTCTAGATTTTTCATTCTGTAAAACACATCTGCGACTCCCTCGCTGCGGCTCCTGCCAGCGCTGTATCGAGGCTTGCCCTACCCAAGCCCTGATCTCCCCATACCAGTTAGACGCAGCCAAATGCCTCTCCTATCATCTCATCGAATCAAAGAAACCGATCCCTCAAGAAATCGCCGCACGCAATCCCGGTTATGTGTTTGGATGCGATATCTGCCAAGATGCTTGTCCACATAATGCCCGCACTCCCCTATCGTTACTCTCCGCATTTTCTCCAGAAAATGGAATTGGAAACTACATAGACGCTAACACGTTAGAATCACTGGAACAGAATCCTGAGCAGCTATTTGGCACACCACTACAACGCAGAGGGGTTAGTGGACTCAAATATAGCGAAGAGAAACGAAAAATCAACACAGGCACAACGTCTGATAAAACAAGAAGCTAGCCAAACCAGACAGCCTGGCTACCTTTTGGACACAATAGAGGTGAACCATGAAAGAATTTAAAGAATTAGAAGACATGAGTATTTTCAAAACGGATTCATGGCGCGTTTTACGCATTATTTCCGAATTTGTAGAGGGATTCGAAACGATGACAAAACTGGGTCCATCTGTATCTATTTTTGGCTCTGCCCGGTTGCCACCGACTAGTCCTTATTATGAAATGGCGGTCACTGTAGCCCAACACATTTCTCAGAAGGGATTCGCCATCATCACAGGCGGCGGACCAGGGATCATGGAAGCGGCCAATAAAGGGACGCAAGCTGTTAAAGGCAAGTCATGCGGATTATGCATTGACTTACCGAACGAATCTGAGCCCAACCCTTATATCGATCTTAAGTACAATCTAAGCTTCCGCTATTTCTTTGTCAGAAAAGTGATGTTTATTCGCTATGCACAAGGATATGTTTTTCTTCCAGGTGGCGTCGGCACATTGGACGAACTTTTTGAAGCCGTTACCTTAATCCAAACGAATAAGGTGCATCCCTTTCCCATTTATTTGATGGGTTCCAGTTTTTGGGCAGGCCTCATCGACTGGATTAAAAACACCCTACTTAAAGAAGGCACGATTTCGGAAGAAGATTTGAATCTCATTCAAATCACAGACGATCCGGCCGTCGTTGCGAACGGCATCGAACGCCACTACCAAAGAGACCGCACACAAAGAAACTTCTAGGCGCGCTGTACGCAGTACAGTGGATCTAAGAGTAGTTTTTTCGTAAACAACCCCTTAAGTTACCTAAAACTAACTACCACCCCCGGATGGGGGTGGTAATTAGTTTAGGTCGTGTCTACAACGTTTTATGAATAAACGACTGTCTACCGATCTCTTCTGTCAGGACGATGCTGAGAGGCAAACGCGTCTGCGATAGGATGCGCAGGTGGACGACCTGGAACATAAACACCCTGAGGGGCACCTGGTACAAATGTAGCATGACCTCTACCGGAGATCACTAGCGAGCCGGAAGGCGCTGGCGCTGGATAGGCAATATTTTGGACTTGAGATACAGGTAGACCCAAATGCGCGGCGTGAGCGACACGTGCGGCTTGTGAGCCAGGCGTCAAGACGGCTATAGCCGGCTGCGATGAGACGACTGCTACAGGCACTACAAATACAGATGCAGGCTGTGGGTTCTGTGTCAAAACCACTACAGATGACCGCGGTAAGTAAGCGTCTCCAGCTGCTGCAGCTGCTGAATAAGTTACAGAAGCTGCTGCTATAGCTGCAGATCTATTATAATCCATCTCATTACAGCGTGCGAGTTCACTCTCTCTACGTGCAGCTTCTTGAGCCATATAAGCATCTGAGGATCCTACAACAGCAAGTGCATTACAGTCTACCTCAAAACGACGCTGTTGGAGTTCACGCAATCTGCGTTCAGATTGAGTTCTTTCAGCATTTAAACCTCTTCTCTGATCACCTCTTCCTTGAATACCCCTTCCTGCTCCAATTTGGGCTGAACCTAAGGCGGACGATGAAACGACCGTAGGTTGTCCTGATGGACTTACAAACACATTCATACCTGCTGAACGTTCTGCTCTGAATGACATATTTTACCTCTTAAATTTTATAAATTTATATTTGGGCTACTGGTATCACTAATAATTTATCGTCTTTGATCTCTAGCGCCTGCCAAGTCATCCGATCTATCCTGTCTTACGCCTCTTCCTTGTCCGCCAATCGATGCATTACCCAAAGAGGAAGAACCACGTGGTGCTCGATCCGATCCTAATGATGACCTTGAAAAAGCATCTCCAGGACGATCAGAAGGGCGCGGGCCTTCAGGCAGATTATCTATCCATGATGCCCGGGGTCTGCCAGCATTACCTAACCCAGAAACACCGCCTAAAGAATCGTCTCGGCGATCAGGTCTAAATGCATTAGCTGCTGCACGGGAGGCCGCTGCTGAGGCATCGCGACCATCTGAGCGATGACTTGGAGCTACATATACTGCCGCTGCGGGAGAAGAACCTCGACCGCTATCATCTCGACGGCCACATTGGACAAAGCCATCGTTTGTATAACGTATGG
>Ga0207102_1067_pt1 | contig 18982 bp, 15 predicted proteins | sample Alteio_BWMinHeat_80_FD_153573 | JGI IMG/M metagenome (GOLD analysis project Ga0207102, IMG submission 153573) | Enriched cells from forest soil in Barre Woods Harvard Forest LTER site, Petersham, Massachusetts, United States -... | ecosystem: Environmental > Terrestrial > Soil > Temperate forest >... | reverse complement strand
CATCCTCGACCGTATGGCTGCCATGATCGGAGATCTTGGTTCCTGTCACGTTACCGTGAGTTCACATTATGATGTTCAGAGTCAGCACTTGGGACTTGTTAAACATGAGGACGAAGAAGAGTTGTATATGCAGGGGCCTGATAAATTACTGATCCGTGCCGAAGGAGACAGGGGTTCCAGGTCCATATACTACAATGGCAAAACACTTACCTATTATTCCATGGAGACTAATCGTTATGCGGCACTGCAACTTTCTTCGCCCATCATGGAAATGATTGATACGGTGAATAAATTGTATAATATTGATTTTCCCGCCGCAGATTTCTTTTATCCCTCCTTCGTGGATGATATATTGTCTGAATCAAAAAATATTATTTACCTGGGTATGACGAAAGTGGATGGTAAGAATTGTTTTCATATTGCCGGAACTACGACTGATAAAGCATATCAGTTCTGGGTATCTGACGATGCGCTTAATCTTCCGATGAAAATGGTGATCATTTATACAAACCGGAATATGAATCCGCAATATGAAGCTGTCCTTTCCGGCTGGCAGATTAATCCGGTTCTTCCACCGGCTCTATTTGAATTCATGGCTCCTCCGAAAGCAGGCAAAATCAAACTTTCCAAGGGACCCGTAAAGAAATAAAATTATTTATACGATAAATTTCAGGTATGAAAACGTCTTTCCGATTTATTTTTTCATTGGGTCTGTTTATCCTCATGGTTTCTATGGTAAGTATTCCGCAGGTAACTAATGCCCAGCGTTTCAATCACCCAAATTTCAGTGCAGGAGGCGGTGGCAGCAGGGGAGCTGCGCCGGCTCAAAATTTCAGCAGACCTGCACCGGCACCTGCTGCGTTTCACTCTGCACCACCAGTAAGCCGTCCGGCACCCGCACCAGTTGAATACCGTCCCACAATTAATGGAGGCAGTTACAATACAGGTAACCATGCATTTCATCAAAGTCCTGCTCCTGCCAGGACAACAGTCAACGTTCGAGATAATGTCAACGTACGAGATAATGTAAACGTACAGAGAAATGTTGCCGTTCACGAAAATGTAAATGTATATCATAACCATTTTCAACCGGTGCATGCCTATGCATATCATCCTTATCATCCCTATTACTGGGGCCATAACTGGCATCCGTACGGATATTTTGCAGCCTCACTGGCAACGGATGTTTTCCTCATTTCACTTGCCAATCAGCAATACTATTATGACGATGGGGTTTATTACCAACCATATTCGGGAGGATATACGGTAGTACCTGCGCCGATTGGGGCATTAGTAGGTTCCCTGCCTCCCGGTTATGAAACCACTATGGTAGGCAATGATACTTACTTTTATTATGGTGGCGTTTTTTACATTTATACAGGAAATGGTTATCAGGTGGTAGCAGCTCCGATCGGCGCCGTGATTACACAGATCCCTGATGGAGCCGTGCAGCAGGACATTAATGGTCAAACCTACCTGGTTTATAATAATACTTATTACCAGCCCATATCTCAGGATGGTCAGGATGCCTACGAGGTAGTTCAGGTAAACTGATTTTAAAATTATCAGTTATACTATACCATCAGATAAACAATTTCTCGGGAACCGATATTTTAACGGGGTCTCTGGGGGTATTTTGACGGTATTTTGTCATGATTTTTAACAAGCCCTTAAAAATCGATGGGAAATTCTTATTTTAAAGCAGGATCGCTTGCTACTCTCCGATTTTTACATCCGCTTTTTTATTTTTCCGTTCTATTTAAACAAGATCTGATTGCTGGTCTCTGATGTTCAATAGCTTCTTTTCGAATGAATTTTTGAAAATCATTGTACTATGCCCGGAAGAACTTTACAAAATTACGTTGGCCTCACCAGGCACGGAAGTTCCAACAACCATTATTCCATTCAGTCATACCAGGGCATTCAAAAAAAGCCGGCCGTTTCAATGCTGAATAAAGTGCAGGAATTTTTCAGCAACAACTTTATCGGCTGGCTGATCCATGACTGGCGCGTAAAGCCCCCATTTAAATATCCTGCGATTCACAACAGTATCCATGATATTCTAAAACCTGAAGATTCAGGACCTGTCATCATTGGAGTAGCGGCGGACTGGGCGACAGATACCGTTCAGTCAGAATTTATCGGGAAATCCATTAAGGATAAAAATCCTGATTATACTGTTCACCTCGGAGATACTTATTTTTCGGGTGATCCGAAAGAAATGAAGGCGAATTATTGGAGCGGAGAATCAAATGAAGGGTTGTGGCCAAGGGGCAGGAATGGAAGTTTCATTTTAATAGGTAATCATGAAATGTTTTCGTCGGGATCAGCATATATAGACATGATCAGAGATCCCGCTAAGAAATTCGGGATACGAAGTCCCGATACGGAAATATTTACGGGACAGGAAGCTCCCTGTTTTTGTCTGCGCACCGATCACTGGATGATACTCGGACTGGACACAGGATATCAGTCACTCAAAACAGGAATACTCAGATTCAATCCAAACAATAATAATCTTAACCTTCCCGATTCGGTAGCGGACTGGATACGGGATAAAGTATTGGCCGATGGAAATAAGCGTGGCATCATAGTACTCACGCACCATCAATACGTTACTGCTTTTCATGGTGAATCTGAGTTTACTAATCCTGCTCTCCAGCTCAGGAAATTGTTTCCCGATTCAAAGGGGATACTATGGATCTGGGGTCATGAACACCGTTTTTCAATGTATGGAAAGAATGAACTCAGCGAAAAACATATTCCGGCATATGGCCGTTGCATAGGTAACGGTGGAATGCCGGATGAGCATACGATCGGGCGTTTTGTGATTGATTCAGAAGCTAAAAAAAGAAAGCTGGTTTTGTATGACAAGCGTACGGCCGACAGTATCCCGTTGTCTGATGGAATAGGTTCAAAAATGCAGGATGTAGGATTCAACGGATATGCCATAATTCAGCTCGATAAAGAAAAAGCTCAGATCACCTATTATGCTTCCTATAAAAAAAATATTGACTCAGATCCGGGCAGGGATAATCCAGTCTTCAGGGAATCCTGGATTTCCGATGGGATAAGCGGACAGATCGTATTTGAGAATGCAGAAGATCTTACGAATAGTAATGATCAGGAAAATCGCATATCCTGGTTTGGTGCAATAGATCCGGTTCTTGTAAGTCAGTAAATGATCCATACATGACAATGCCAACTTCAAAATCAAGCATTTCAATTTCACGCAAGAGATGGAAAAATTATGTAAATGACCAGAGCGCTGATCCGCTGAGGTTTTCCAAGCCCAAAAGCTTATCAGAATTACGCGAGATCCTGGAAGAGGCAGGCAAACTCAGACTTAAAGTTAAAGCCATCGGCTCGGGTCACTCTTCTTCAGATATTGCAATAAGCCGGGACTGGATGATCGATACGCATGGGCTGGTCCAGGTATTCGACAATTTACAACTGGATCTGAATGTATCCGCTGATAATTTATTTTTCGTTGAATGTGGAATACGTATCAGGGATGTAAACAGGGAACTGGAAAAACTCGGCAAAGCCCTTATCAATATGGGAGCTTTTGACGGCCAGACGATTGCCGGTGTCATATCTACATCCACTCATGGTTCCGGTATAATGCTGGGTGCTTTTCCCGATTACCTGAGATCCATTTTCCTACTTGCAGAGGATGGAACATTACACCAGATTGAACGTTCACCCGGCAAAGGAATCTCTAAAGGACCTGCACGAATAAAGGAAGCAGGGCAGATAAATTTTATTCAGAATGACGATTATTTCTTTTCGGCAGGTGTGAGTATGGGCTGTCTTGGAATCATCTATGCAGTCGTCATTGAAGTGACGAACAAATACATGCTGGAAGAAACCAGGCATTTTTCCAAATGGTCTAAAGTAAAAAAAGAACTTCAGGAAGGTAACATATTACTTGACAAAAGGCATTATGAAGTGCTGGTAAGTCCTTATTTTTTTAACGGAAATGATCATAAATGCCTGGTGACGGAAAGAATTATTTCTCATCGGGAATATAAAAGCCCTTTGATACCGAGAGGTCACCGTAAAATATTACCTGAGTTATTTGTCCGCATCGTGCCGACTTTTTTAATAGATGCCGCCATCCGTTTCCTGATCAATCATTTTCCAAAAATAATTCCCTCATTTGTTCAGACGGAAATCAATACGCTTACAGACAAAGGATATATTGATAAAAGTTACAAAGTACTCAACCTTGGAAAGGACAACAATCTCGCGGCATATGCAACAGAAATCGCGCTGCCTGAAAAAAGATATCTCGATGCCGTAGAAGAAATTATCAGGATAGTAAATAAAAGTGTCGATGAAGGCAGACAATATCTGACAGCTCCGTTCTCTCTCCGGTTTGTAAAATGCAGCCCGTTTTATTTATCGATGCAGTATGGGAATACTGATGAATTTGTTTGTATGATAGAATTTCCTACTGTAAGTAAAACCATCGGAGGTCTCGAATTGCTCGCCCGGATTGAAGATGCTCTCTATCGTTTTGGCGGCATACCGCACTGGGGCCAGATAAATCATGTAGGAGGTCAGGGTCAGTCTTCTGTTGAAAAACTCTATCCGCGATTTAACGACTGGATGCGGATTTACAAGATACTGGCGCCTGAAGGAAGATTTGAAAATGATTTTACGCATCGTTGTGGTATCAGTCACTTTCATGATTTAAAATAAATTATTATGTCCAGACTCGCTTCTCCCATCTCACAAATCAAATCATCCTATGATGTCATTGTAATTGGCTCCGGATATGGAGGCAGCATCACAGCCTCCCGTATGTCGCGGGCTGGGAAGAAAGTTTGTCTGCTTGAGCGCGGCAAGGAATTTCAACCGGGTGAATATCCAAATACTTTTAAGGCTGCCTCTCCGGAAACACAGATTGATATACCAGAGCGGCATATTGGAAAAAAGTTTGGGCTTTTCGACATTCGTGTCAATAAAGAAATCAATATTGTGCAGGGTTGCGGGCTGGGTGGTACTTCACTTATCAATGCTAATGTGGGCATGGAACCTGTGCCCGATGTGCTGAAGGATCCGGTATGGCCTGTTGCTCTCAGGAACGATCAGACGACGCTGCAATTTGCTTATCGCGCAGTAAATGATATGCTGAAGACGACTCCATATCCTGATAAAAGACCTGTTCCCGCGAAAGCACATTCGATGAAAACAGCGGCCGGGAAAATGGGCGTCGCTGATAAATGGAAATACACACCTGTTTATGTCAACTTCGATATCGACGGAGCCAATCATGTAGGTGTAGAGCAGAAACCCTGTATCGCATGCGGAGAGTGTTGTTCTGGCTGCAACTTCTTTGCAAAGAATACAATGATTATGAATTATTTGCCGGATGCTAAAAATCATGGTGCAGAAATATATACTGAGGTGAATGTCCGGTTTGTAGAACAGCATAACAGTGAATGGAAAGTTCATTATAATCTCTTCATTACAGGAGATGAAGATTACAATGCCCCGACAGATTTCATTACAGCAAAACTTGTTGTTCTCTCTGCAGGATCGCTGGGGTCTACCGAACTGTTGCTTCGCTCAGTGCAGAATGGTCTGTCCTGCTCAGGGCTGGCAGGTCATCATTTTTCGGGAAATGGAGATTTCCTTGCTTTTGGATATAATAATGAACTTCGGGCAAATTCAATAGGCATAGGTACAAGACCTAATAATATCGAAGATCCGATCGGTCCGAATATTGCGAGTATTATAGATCTTCGAAATGGTGCTGACGCTCGGGATGCGATGGTAATAGAAGAAGGCGTAGTTCCGGGTCTCATGGCTAAGCCATTTAAAACACTTATCTCAACAGCTGCTGATCTCGAAGGGAAAAATACCGGTAAGGGTTTTTATGATGCATGGAAAAAATTTCTTCGGGCGGCTGATAGTTTTTTCCGCGGTCCTTATCATGGTGCCACCAATCACACGCTGACTTATCTCGTTATGACCCGCGATGATGACCGGGGACAAATGGTACTGGAAAAAGACAGGCTTCGGATTGAATGGCCGGGTGCGGGAACGCAACCTGTTTTCGAAAAAGTCAGCAATAAGTTGCTGGAGCTTACCGGGGAACTTGACGGAGTTTATACAAGGAATCCGCTCTGGACAAAATTATTCTCAGATCAGTTGGTTACGGTTCATCCACTCGGGGGCTGCATCATGGGAGATGATGCTTCGAAAGGAGTGGTAAATCACAAAGGACAGGTGTTTGCCGGAGTTAGTGGTGATTCGGTTTATGACGGGCTCTATATCAGCGATGGGTCGATAGTGAACCGTCCTTTAGGAATCAATCCTTCACTTACAATTTCCGCACTTGCCGAACGTAATTGTATTTATATGGCGAAGGACAGGGGCTGGACTTTCGGATATGAATTTCCTTAAGGGGTTAATTATTAGTTCATAGAAAATTGACCGGGTTTTTATTTTAACTCGTTATCTTTATTCTGCTGCTAAAAAAATACGGAAGGTTACCGCTAATCCACGAATTAAGTTTTATCTATACCTGGAAAATTAGATTTCTGACGGGATTCTATTTAAACAGAAACAATGTCACTCTCAGGCATCAGGGACTTGTTGATTATCATCGGCATCTACTGCTATTTTATAGCATGGGTATATCTGCATACTTATTATGACAGTTTTGGAATTGCCACGGAATCACTTCGTCTGAGTTATACTTCCTATCTTATTTTTTCTTACGATGTACTTACATCCGATGCATTTATCCGGTTTTCAATCTGGGCTGTCATTGCATTCATTTGTTTAAGCACCATTTTTTTATTCCTGCTGCACAGATTTCAAAGGCAGGGTCGTATGCGTCTACGTTTTGCAAGAACATGTGCCATCCTGCTGGCCATGGTGGCCCTTTTCCCGATCCTGTTTCAAATTGCGAAACAGACAGCACTGGCGAATTATTCTGACGATCGCACCAATACCGGAAGTAAACATAGAATTGAATTTATTTTCAGGAAGGATATTGGCATGGACAGTAATGTTGTTAAATCCAATTATTCAATAAGCCTGTTGAGTTCCGATGCGGGAAAAAACCTGCGTATGCTTGGAGAGACAGATGAATATTTTATTGTATTGAACCAGTTGCCTTATGACAGGCAGGTAGGAAGTTTTCCGGAAGGGGCAGTATACTATGTCGATAAGAAAGATATACTTGTCAGCCATATTATTTTGAGTTCGCGTTAAACCTTTTTTATGAAAATCAGTTTTTTTCTATTCATCGTTTTAGCGGTTATTTCCTGTCACGACTCCAATACGACTGAACCACCGAAACCAGATACTTCATCGGTTCAGAATACAACTGATAGTATCATCAGCAATTCTAAAAATAGTGGCCAGTCTGGGTCGGTGGTACATGATACCATTTTATTTGTGGGTAAATCGGCCCGCTGGAAAAAAAGCCCGCAGGAAGTGTACGATGGAAGTTATGATTCCCTTTCTGACTTATTTATTCCCTGTGGAAGGGCAAATTCGATCAAAGTTGAAAGAGCAGATATCGAATTCGATCTGGTCAGTAATTGTGATACTTCATTTGGCTCCAGGGTCAGACTATTTGATTTGCCTCGCGGAGGATCAGCGGCTGTAGCGCTTCCACACCAGATCGAACTGAAGAATGGTCAGCTTCAGGGTAAGGACGTTCATTTTACGGCCGGCACAGAGACCATTATACTTAAGCCGGCACAATCGGCACGTGTGCAACGGGCTGCTGATGAAAGAAGAGAAATTTATATCAAAAAGCAAAATATGGCAGGCGGTAAATAAACGGAGATTACAATTTTTTCAATAAACCTTTAATTAAAAACTATGAAACAGGTGCCTTTTACAAAACATGGAATTTTACGGGGACTAGATGCCGCCAGTAAATCAAACAGTTCTGAAGGACGATTTGGACGTATGTTCAGAACCCTGCAAAAAGCGGAATTTAGTCAGCAGGTTCTTCTAACATTGGGAGATAAAATGGTCTCTGATCCGGATGCTGTTCCCACTCCGGAGGATGCAAATCCAAGGGATGATGAAGAAAATACGGGCATTTTTGCGGGGTATACTTACCTGGGTCAGTTTATAGACCATGATATTACTTTTGATCCGGCGAGTTCTCTGATGAAGCAAAATGATCCGGACGCGCTGGAAGATTTCAGAACACCGAGATTTGATCTCGATAATATTTACGGCAGGGGACCGGACGACCAGCCTTATCTGTACTTTTCTGACGGAAAGAAATTATTGCTTAGTTCGAGACAACTTACCGGAAGTCCTTTTGATAATAATGTGCGGGACCTGGCAAGAAATTCACCAGACCCAAAAGACACAGGAGCTACGAAAAGAGCCATCATCGGCGATCCGCGTAATGACGAGAATGTTATTGTGTCGCAGCTCGAAGCAATGTTTATCCGTTTCCATAACCGGATGGTGGATTTATTTCCGGATGATCCATTAGATAAAATACAGAAAAGAGTCCGCTGGCATTATCAGTGGGTGATCATCCATGATTTTTTACCAACGATCCTGGGCCAGGATATGGTAGACAAGATATATCCATCACCGGATAAAAAACCAAATCTTGAGTTTTATCACTGGTATAAATTTCCTTATATGCCGGTGGAGTTTTCTGTTGCAGCTTACCGCTTCGGACATTCCATGGTTCGTCCGGAGTACAGGTTGAATACGACATTACCGAACAGGTTTGATATTTTTTCCTCAGATCCTGCAACCAGTCTTACAGGATTCCGGGAGTTTCCAAGTCCCTGGGCAATTGACTGGCGACTTTTTTATGATTTTGGAAACAATGCAAATCAGTTTAGTAAAGAACGGATTCAGCCTGCATATAAAATTGATACTTCCCTTGTAAATCCACTGAAAAATCTACCAACAATTATTGCAACGCAGGTTGGAAATCTGGCACAGAGAAACCTGTTAAGGGGATTGAGCATGGGACTTCCTTCAGGGCAGGATGTGGCGCGCGCCATGAGACTACCTGTAATTCCCGATGATCTTTTAAAAGTTGGTAAGGCTAATCAGGATGGAGTGAATAAAGATAATATGCCGCTGGTGAGCATTGATAAATCATTTAAAAACAAAGCACCACTCTGGTTTTATGTTTTAGCTGAAGCGATGCAGGAATTTAAAAATAACGATACACCCATCCGGATGGGACCTGTGGGTGGAAGGATCATCGGGGAAGTATTCTTTGGTTTGCTGGATGGAGACAGTCATTCTTATATTAATCAGCATCCGCATTTTACTCCTGATAAACAATTTTTGAATGCGGCCGGTAAATTTGGAATTGCAGAATTGATTACACAGGCAAAACAGGCCTGAGATGATTGAATTTTGATAATTAAAATCATATGGCTTCTCAAAATGCTAAAAACGGATTCTCCGTGAGGCTTTACCAGGGTGATGCAAAGACCCTGCTAGCATTCAATCTGCCGAAAAATAAAACCACCAGGCTGGCGGGATTTACAATTCAATGTACACCTCAGGGGAAACCTTCTTTTTATCTTTTTAATTATTTGCAATTTGCCAGTGCAGAGGGTCATGCACAAAATTCTGCAGAACCTGCAAAATCAAGTATCAATACACCTTACCAACTTTTCCGATGGGTGCATGTGCCAGGATCATTTCATCAGGCAGACCAGGTTTTTTTTGGAAAATATACCTATACAGTAACGCCCAGATACTTTGACAACAAGAATCACCTGACCATTATCGATCTCTCGCTTTCCGTTGCAGCTGATATCATGGTGGCTCCATTTGTAAAAGGGAGCATTGAACTCGGATTCACCAGGGGATTTGTACAGTCACAGGCTTTTGTACATCATTTTGGTTCAAAGGCAATCTTCAGGCCTAAAGCAAGAACGTTAACTTTTGATACTTCAGTTGTTGCGGGCAAGGACAGTAACGGAAATACTTATAAATTCAGCGATGAATATGCCTGGTCAGGTTTTACGGCCCGTGAAAAAATATTTACACTGATTGGAGACGTCGTAAAGGACGAATCCCTTTCCCTTGATGTGCTGGCTTACGATTTTAACGAACCTGATATTATTACTGCATTTCTGAAACTGGCAGAAGAAGGCAGGATCCGTATGATCCTGGACAATGCGACCCTTCATCACAATAGCGCCGGTACCAAACCAGAGGATCAGTTTGAAGCTGCATTTAATAAAGTTGCAAAAAAATCAGCGGCTATTATCAGGGGAAAATTTGCGCGATTTCAACATAACAAGGTAATCATTGTGAAAAAAGGTAAGCAGGCCGTCAAAGTACTCTCGGGATCAACTAATTTTTCGATAACCGGGATGTATGTTAATTCAAATCACATTGTCATTTTTAATGATGCAACCATCGCAGCTTCTTATAGTGCTGCATTTGATGAAGCATGGAACGACGGAGTAAATGAAAAAGCCTTTGTGAATGCGGCGCTCTCAGAAAAGAAATTTCCTTTTGCCGGTAGGGGGGTTCCGAAAATGAGCATAACATTTTCTCCGCACTCCAGTGCATTTGCTTTGTCAACACTTACAAATATCACCAATCGTGTGGTAGCAGAAAAAAGCAGTATTCTCTTTGCCATTATGGATGCTGATCCGACGGTTAAGGGACCAGTCATCCCGGCGATTCTGAATTTGCATAAGCAGCAAAAAATTTTCAGCTATGGGATTTCGGATTCTGTGAATAATATTAGTTTGTACAAACCAAATACGAAAAACGGAATCCAGGTTACCGGCAAACCTGGAACTACACAGCTGCCTCCTCCATTTGACAAGGAAGTATCGGTAGGGATTGGTCACCAGGTACACCACAAATTTATTGTTTGCGGTTTCAATACGCCCGATGCAGTAGTTTGGTTTGGTTCATCAAATCTTGCCGAGGGAGGAGAAGAACAGAATGGTGATAATCTAATTGAAGTACATGACCAAGATATAGCAAACGTGTTTGCCATTGAAGCCCTGGCGCTGGTAGATCATTTTTTATTCCGGGATACATTCACATCAAAGGGTAAGAATCCGAAGCCATTACCGCTTATTCTGCAAGCAAACGATAGCTGGACAGAAAAATTTTATAATGCGAATGATTTGCATTCAGAAGAACGGCTTTTGTTTGCATAATAATTGATATTTAATAAATAATCAAAATAAACAGTCTCTTTCAAAGTGAAAAAGAACAAACCGGCTTATTCAAGATTTTCTGATCACATGCAGTTAGTTGTACCAACGAGGTCAAAAAAGAAAAAGGATTATTTTGCATACAAACCTGCAAAGGGTTGGCGGAATGCGCCATATGATTGTCTTCCCCTGCATAATCCGCCATTGTGTCCTCATGATGAAGCCATTTTTTTTCTGCACATGGCATCTGAAGTTGAGCATGCCCTGATGATTCAATATTTATATGCTGCATTTTCTCTTGGGGGTGCACAGGTACCTGAAGATAAGAGAGAGCTCGTGAATAGCTGGCGTGTTAAAATTATGGGCATTGCAAGAGAAGAAATGGGGCATCTGATTACAGTACAGAATATTCTTCATTCTATAGGTGGTCCGCTTACTTTCCAAAGAGAAGATTTTCCTTTTGATTCGAAACTGTATCCGTTTCATTTCAGTCTTGAAAGGATGACCAAAAACTCTCTCGCAAAATATGTTGTGGCGGAAATGCCATCAGAAGATTTTTTAAAGAAGAATGATCCTTCTCTGCTTAAAGAAATGAATATCATCAAAGCGATCGCCCAAAAAGGCAACAAGGGGAAAGCGATCAACCGGGTGGGCATGATTTATGAGAAAATCCAACAGTTGCTTGACGGGGTAGAAAGCGAAGATTTTTTGAAGGACTCAGAAAAATTTCAATCACCGCATAGTGCATGGGGAACGAATGATCACAAAATTATTATAGAGACTGCGACCAATCGTGCAGATGCAAAAGCGGCCCTGTGGAAAATTGCTGAACAGGGTGAAGGAGAAGTGATCAGCATGAAACCATCAAAAGAGGAATCACATTTCGAGCGTTTCCTCCATATATATAAGGCCTTCCCCGCGGCAGGAAGGTGGCAGGCTTCAAAGCATGTGCCGTTAAATCCCTCCACGAATTTACCGGGTTCTGATCCTGATCCATCTATTATTACAGACGAGCAGGCGCTGCTTTGGGCACAGCTGTCCAATCAGCGTTACAGAATGATTCTACTTTATTTAAGTCATTGCCTGCAGATGGAAATAAAACCGGCTTCTTTTTACGGACAATTGGTCAGCTGGACTTTCGGTGAGATGTATAATCTCCGATCGATCTCAGATATCCTGACAACAATGCCACAACAAAAAGGAAATCGCAAGGGACCCCGCGCAGCATCTCCATTTGAACTTCCTTATAACCTGAACCTTCCTGCCCGTGAAATGAATAAATGGAGAGCCCACCGGGATCAGCTGCTGAACAGCAGGATCATTATCGACGAGCTGCTCGAATATTACGATGTCGCACATGCGATTTATTTAAGAGCTCTTCGCAGTGCTGATGAACAGGCGCTATCCGTCATAAAATCCATAATAAATCAAGATAATTAACCCATGGCGATACATGACATTCACGAAATCAGAATTCTTCCGGCCTTCGCAATAGCGCGCCTGGGTTCTTCTCCCGAACCAATGGACAATTACGATTGGGAAATCCCTGATCCGGTAGGTTACCGCAAACTGATACCCGCAGAGACTTTCTATATTGATCCAAAAACTGGTAAAATTCTTTCCAGGAAAAAACCTGATGAAGTGAAATTTCGGGATGCTAAAAACAGAATCAAACCCGTCTCACCATTTCTGGAAGCATGGACAAGTCTTAAAAAGAACGGCCCTTTAGTTCCTTTAACCCAAAAGCATTTAAATGAATTGGGATTAAGCGCTTCTGCCATTAAATGGCGCGTGCAGGTTGGTAATAATAAAGCCTTCCGAAGAACGAAAGACCCTGGAGACAAAATATTGGCAGACACTGGATTTTTCAGTGATTTTGCAAGAAAACCTCTTCTTGGGAAGTGTGATAATTTTCTGAAGGGAAAGAAGATTCCGTTTGGGTTCGGACAATATATTAAGCCATCGATAAAGTTTCCTGAAATCCGGTTTAGGTTTACACCCGCAGGAGGATATGTATATGGCCCTGCTCCTACAAAGGATCAGGAAAAAAGTTCCAGTTTCCGGGCAGTACTTAAAGATGTTGTGTATGATACGCATCTTGGTCATTGGAAGGGCTACCAGGATTTAGATTCGGATCCGACTACAACAGCACCAGCCAGTATATTCGCGAAAGCCGGATCGGATCCTGTAAAAAGTCTGGGTTACCTGGATGATGAGTGTGATGGAATATTGGAATTGGAACTGCAACTTAAAACGAAGACACTAAAGGCTTTCGCCAGAATTGTTGCAGGACCGCCAACTTTTGCACCGGACGGGGCGCCTGTGAGAACAGTCGGAGATGAGCTGGAGCAGGCATTACTTGGAACATTATTGAATGAAAAAGTAGACAGGGCAGATATAGAGAATATTCTTCGCAGGGCCATGGAGACCGTTCGATTAATGAACACAACTCTCATGAATCATTCCGTCGGAATGGCCTGGGCTGACAGCTCGCAATTCGGTCGCGCTTCACAACCCATCATGAATCCTAATGTGGTTGACAACCTTGCTATCGTATCCCGTCACGAACAGGTTTTACTGGCACTCGAATCGGGTTCACTGGCCTGGTTTTCCAGACTGCTCAGGCACTATAATGAAGTGGGTGATCTAACGGATGAGGGCAGACGAAAAATGCCTGCCCTGATGAGGGGAGCAGATGGCAGCCACCTGGCATTGACAAGAAGAATGGTACAGAAAATTTTGGAAGCAGCAGATCTCTTTCAGCAGCACAAACATATTGTCCCCGGTAAAAAAACTAAACGCAGTCAATAAACTCCCATATGAAAAAAATATCTTCCATCGAACCAAAAAATCTGACTGCACAATTGCATTATCGTGGAGAAGGAAATCCTCCCAGTACTCATCCTTCAACTGCTGTTTCAAACTGCTATCCGGGCCTGGAAATGGATTTTCGAAATGTCTGGAAACATGTTTTTGAAGGAATAGAATTATTGGAATATTCCAACCTGGTGATCGGTGTAGATCCGGGGGCGGACGAAAAAATTCAAAGACTCGTTTCTACCGGGATCCAGTACGAGCTTGTTTCCGTAGATGGAATTCCCATGACAGCACCGGTAACCGGTCCGTTCAGGCATGCGCCTGAAATGATTCATGATACCATTGCTCTTGAATGGTCCAACGCACTGGCAGAGGTTCTTCTGAAAGCCGGACAGTTTGTACTATGTAAATTTCAAAACAGCAATAATCTCAGGGAAATAATTTCCATGGAGTTGAAAGTCCGCCATTTTTTCGATGTCGATCTGAATCGAAATGGTAAAGTGGTGAACCAGCGTGTTGTAATTGCCCGTGAGATGGCAGGTCCCGGGGATCTCACACAAAGCCTTTGTTCACCATGGCAGAATGACTACAGGGAATGCGATTGTTTTTACTGGGCCGCCAGCAGACCGGATTTTGTAAATGTTGAGCCCGGAAAGGACGGAAAGAGTAAGGGAAATAATTGGATGCAAAAAGACAGAACTGGAACTGCTGATAAAAAATATATCAGTGATGCTGAAGATGGCGTTAGAGGAAATCCCGTTCTGGTCAGTTACCAGGATTTGTTTGCAGCATGGGAGGAAAATCTTCACTACATCATTGCAGGGAAAGATGTTCCGTTGAATAATCCCCTTAAAAAAGTTAAAACTGGGGTAAAGAAAAAATCTAAATAAAACTTTGATGAAATCTGTTCATCCATCTTTTCATCTTTTTGAATCCATAGGAGATCATGTGCTGATTCCCGATGGCTCACGTATTTATAAAATAGACAAAATTATTCATCAGAAACTGGAAGAGCTGCTCTCGAATAATGACCAGGTGGGCATTGATCAATGGCTGGTGGAAAATGATCTGCAGTCACTTGGTCAAATAGATGACAACCCTGTAACAGATCCTCCGCTTACATCAATTTCACTGGCGATTGCACAGAAATGTAATCTGGGTTGCAGCTATTGTTACGCGCAGGAAGGCGGATTTGGAGTAAAAGCAAAGAACATGCCGTTAGAAAAAGCAATTGCTGCTGTTGACCTGTTGTTTGTCCAAAACCATACTGCGCATAGAATGAATATTGCATTTCTTGGCGGGGAACCATTGGCGAACAGGGAAGCATTGCAGGCAGTTACCAGGTATGCGAGGGAGCGTGCTGATGCTGAATTAAAAAAAATTAATTTCTCTATTACGACCAATGGCACTTTGCTCACGCTGGATGATGCGGATTTTTTTGAACAATACGGATTTTCAGTAACTGTTAGTCTGGATGGGATTGGTGAACTTCATGACCGGCTTCGACCTTACAAAAGCGGGAAAGGTAGTTATGAAAGGATCATCCGAAATGTTGAACCCCTGCTCGCGATGCAAAAAAATATGCAGGTTTCGGCAAGGGTGACTGTTACGCCCGGAAACCTTCATCTTAAAGAGACACTGGATGAACTCATCCGTCTCGGATTTCATAGTGTCGGGTTTTCTCCAATGCTCAGTTCTCCGGGAGGTAATGATGAGATGGATTCGGTTTCCCTGGAAAAGATGCTTGAAAATATGATTAACTGCGGACAGGAATTCGAAAAGAATCTGGTTGCAGGGAAAAGATATCCTTTTTCGAATATGTCGACTGCCCTGAAAGAAATTCACCGGGGCACACACCGGCCATACCCATGTGGTGCGGGAGCAGGATATCTTGGCGTTTCTGCGAGTGGTGAACTGGCTGCTTGCCACCGTTTCGTTGAAAACAGGGAAGGATATTTTGGAAATCTGACGGAAGGAATTGACCGGAATATCCAACAGGCATGGTTAACCGAAAGACATGTACACCGACAGGAACCCTGCAAAAGTTGCTGGGCTCGTTACCTATGCGGAGGTGGTTGCCACCACGAAGTGATTAACAGGGGAAGGCCTGCCTGCGATTATATCAGGGGCTGGTTGCATTATGTGTTACAGGCATATACACGGATTCTTGATCGGCGACCGGATTTCTTTTATCCGGAACAATAGGCAGTGAAATATATTTTCATGAATGAAAAAAGTATTTGCATTCTGGGCGCCGGTCCGGCAGGTATCGTAACTGCGCTAAAATTAAAAGAGCTGGGGTATGGTCCGTTGGTATTGGATTGCAAAAAAAATGCTGGCGTTGTCATGGTAGAATCCCTGAGTCCGGGTGTTTTTACATTACTCGAAACCGTAGGAATTGATCTGGATGAATTTCACAAAACCTGCAGCCCCATTGCGCGAAGTTTTAAGTTTTGGAATGATGAAATGATTGAAACGGTCAATCCTCCTGGATTTCTCACTGACCGCGGTCAATTTGATTCTTTGCTTCGGGAAATTGCAATAAAACGGGGAATCCGTTTTCTGCCGGATTCGAAAGTGATCAGCCTGGAAGAAACAAATAAAGGATGGGAGATTTGCTTTCGCCAGGATGAAAAATATCAAATATGTAAAGCGGGTTTTCTGGTAGATGCGAGTGGAAAGAAATCTGCTATACGTGGTATTAAAAAGCGGGTGGCCGCGTCAACTCTTGCGGTTAGTGGATCCTGGGAAAATACAGGATTCAAAAAAAATGAAACAATACTGGAATCCGGGACTAACAATTGGTTTTGGGGCGCGATGCTTTCGAACGGAATCTTTCATGCAACATTGTTCCTGGACCCTGAAATCACAAGGATTCCCGGTCGCGTTGGACTTACACGCCTTTATACATCTTATTTGGAGAAAACAGAGCTTTTTAAAACATGTCTTACTGGAAGACTTCGGGGGAATCTCATTGCAAATGATGTCACTCCATTTTATTATAAAAAACCTGCAAGTCACAATTATATTAAAGTGGGTGAATCAAGTGTGGGGCTTGATCCTGTTTCTTCCCAGGGTGTCCAGTGTTCGATGGCAGGTGCCATCCAGGCTGCGATTGTCATCAATACTACTCTTACGGATCCTGATCATGTATCACTCGCCACAGACTTTTACCAGGAACGCCAACTGGAACTGATCAGGCTACATGAAGAAAAAATTTCTGCGGTTTATGATGCTGCTTGTCCGGCGAAGGATAATCCATTCTGGGCAAAAAGAATCATGAAGACCCGCAGGTCAGAATCAATGCCTACACCTGAATACTGGACTCCTTCACAAAGAATTGAATTTTCACCTGATGCAGGATTGATGCCAACTGGTTGTATTATTGCGAACCAGGTTTCCAGCAGGCCAGGACTCACACATCCTCTGCTGAAAAGGCCCATTGTCTTTTGGGAAAACAGGGAAATCGCCTCTATTCTTGGAACTCTGGAGGGACGATTTGAACTATCTGAATGGATCCGGCGATGGTCTGAAAAAATAAATCCGGTTGGAGCGTCAAGGCTGTTTGATCAGCTGAAAAATATGGGTGTTCTGGTTGCGGCACAGGAATAGTTAGGGCAAAGGAACTTACTTAATATCTTTAATTGCCTACACGTTATCGTTATATTCTTACCAAATACACATTTAGGCTTTGAAACTGCCTTGAAAAGCGATAAATTTAGATACTGCACCTTTGGAAACAAGGAAAAGTCGCATGTGTTGTTTCCCTACCCCTTCAATACTACGATAAAGGATTAGATTATTTCCGACAATTGGAAACCTTCGGAGGTTGCAGTTGGATTCACTGTTTCTTACTTACTCTATCAAGACTTTCCAAGCTTTTGAATTTTGCGGGCACGACATGCTTTGTGATGCACAGATTTTAAATGTATCAATTAGTTATGAATTCTATTATATCACCTTTAAATCTCTAATTATGAAATGGGTAAAATTTAAAAAAGACTTTACACCTTCAGGCAAACTTTCTCGTCTGTCAGAAGCTCATGAAACTCCGCGCTATTACAGTCTTTTGGAGAAAATAGAAATTAAGGAAGCCTGTTTTAAGATTTATGAGTCTTATGAAGTATTTATGAAAGATTATTTTTATAAGGAGGGTGAATTAAATGATCATCGTTTCCATAAATGGGTTACTCACAAATGTTTACCTGAGGCATACTTCGATGAAAAATATAAAAGAGATCTAGATGTTGAGCCTCATCCATATGAAATTTATATTGGTAGCTGGCTCCATTTTTACGATTCAGAAGTGCTGAATGGGTATTCTGATCATGCTGTTTATTTTGAATGGAATCATGGAAGGAAATCCGTGACTGTTTACATATTACAATTAATGCCCCCGGACAAACGATTGAATATAAACGTTAATGTAAACATAACAAATCCTCCCGGATCGCAGGATCCACCAAAACCTCCGACTCCGCCACCATATTGTTAATCACCTGTTTGATTTGAATCCGTACCCTTTCTTAATCGGTTAGAACAATTAGAGTCAAAAATATTTGTGAAAATAATATTAAATGAATTATAGCCGGCCATTTTTACGCATGGTGGTCAAATTTAAAAACTATTTGAAACTGCCCTTCAATGGGGCAAATGAAATCAATCGCTATTTTTTTCAAGACGATTCATCCCCTTTTAAATTTCTGCTGAAAAATTTCCCCGGTATAAGAATTGGTAAATTATTCACTTCGCTTAAGCCTGAACTCATTACAGAGTTTACAAGCCGTGCAGGCATAATGGATCGTGAATATCTGGCTCCGAATTTTCTGAATTATTATTTTATTAATTGCCCTTATGTTGAATTTTCAAATGAGATTTTGCAGATTTTACAAAGAAATGTCAACGTTGAATTGGCATATTTAGAAGCAGGTGCGATCCTGCCGCCATCCATAACAGAAGTTAAAACTCCTTCTGCGGTTTACCAGGGTTATTTAAAACCTGCGCCTGAAGGG
>Ga0207102_1065_pt1 | contig 19140 bp, 24 predicted proteins | sample Alteio_BWMinHeat_80_FD_153573 | JGI IMG/M metagenome (GOLD analysis project Ga0207102, IMG submission 153573) | Enriched cells from forest soil in Barre Woods Harvard Forest LTER site, Petersham, Massachusetts, United States -... | ecosystem: Environmental > Terrestrial > Soil > Temperate forest >... | reverse complement strand
ACGATAGTTGCTCGCTCCAGATCCAACCGGATCTAAAATAATTGGAACATGCAATTCATTTGCTAATTGACATGCTTTTCGACATAAAGAAATAAATTTTTCATCTAACGTTCCTAGGTTAATAACAAGTACTTTCGCAATTTGCAATAAGTCTCTCATTTCTTCTTCTGTGTGACTCATGATAGGTGAAGCACCAAGGCTTAATAAACCATTGGCAATAAAATCCATGGTGACATAATTAGTAATATTTAATATTAATGGTTTTTGTTTTTTTATCAGTTGAATTAATTGAATGGTTTGTTCAAACATATTGTGCCTCTTTTCGTCATTGCGAGGAGCGTAGCGACGAAGCAATCCACGCACAAGTGTGCAGTATAAATTGTAAAACTACTACAGTTTACTGGATTGCTTCGTCGCTGCGCTCCTCGCAATGACGCTACAAATAATTTATTTCTTTTCTGAATTTGATTACCGTGTTTTTTGGATCATCCGCAGAATGAATCGCATGACTAACTGCAATCCCGTTCGCACCTAATTTTATTATTTCTTTAACATTGTCAATCTCGATACCACCGATTGCAACGACGGGATGTTTAGACATTGTTACAAACTTTTTTAATCCATTTAAACCCCAAATGGTTTTACAATCCGTCTTTGTTTTACTCGGAAAAACCGCGCTAATTGCAACATAATTAATGCAAGTTAATTGATTTGCTGAGTGAAGTTCTTCTAAAGTTTCAACCGATAATCCAATGATTTTATTAGCGCCTAATGTTTTGCGCGCATAAAAAACTGACTCATCGTTTTGACCAAGATGAACACCATCTGCATCAATTTCGCGTGCAAGATCAATGTAGTCATTTATAATAAGTGGAATTTTAAAAGGATATAGTATGGATTTTAATTGCGATGCAAATTGATAACGTTCATTAAAGTTTTTTGATTTATTTCGCAATTGCACGCATGTTATACCGCCCGCAATGACATTTAACAAAAAATGTTTATATTGAGCGATTGAGTTATCTTTTAGATTTGTGATTAAACAAAGTTTTAAATAATCATTTTGCATTGCTTTCCTCACATAAATATGCGGAGGTTAGCAATCATTCACAAACAAATGATAATTTGTGAGACGCTCACTCTCCCTCCGCAGGCATTATCCAGATCAGGTTATAAGGGTCTTTCTCAGTTTAAATGTTTTATTTAAACACCCCTGGTGATGGGGCGCAGTTTAGAGAGGAGAGTGGGGGAAGTCAATATATGCTGATATAATACGAGCATACTTTTATGAAAATCAATAAGGAATAAACACTTCATGACTCATCAATTTACAAGAGAAGACATTACATTCAAAGCAAATGGACTAAATTTAAGTGGTTGGTTATATCAACCGGAATCCAAAAATAAAATGCCTGCGATCATCATGGCGCATGGTTACTCTTGCGTTAAAGAACTTTATTTAGATCGATATGCGGAAGTTTTTGCGAAAGCTGGATTCGTTGTTTTAGCTTATGATCATAGAAATTTTGGTGATAGTGAAGCCGTCACAGAACGAGAAATTGATCCGCAAGCACAAGTTGCTGATTGGCGTGATGCCATTACTTTTATGCAAACGTTACCATTTGTAGATGATAATCAAATTGGCATTTGGGGAACGAGTCTTGCGGGTGGACATGTGTTAGTCGTTGGCGCGCTTGATAAAAGAGTAAAATGCATTGTTTCTTTAGTACCAACGATAAGTGGCTCAAGAAATATTGCGAGACGTATTCCAATTGATAAACTGGAAACATTAAATGCTGAATTTAAAAAAGAACGTATTCGAATTTATCAAGGTGAAAAAGCTAAAACGGTGCCTGTATTATCAGATGAATTATTAAAACAACCGTTTAATGATAACAGAAATGATTATCGTGCTTTATTTGATAGTTATTATGCACCGCAGTCAGAACAATGGCGTTTTAGAAATGTAAAAAATTTTATTACGCTGCTATCGCTTGAAAATTATGCCAATTACAATCCGGAAATGTATCTAAATTATATTTCACCAACACCTATTCTGATGATTGTTGCAGAGCATGACACAGTGACGATGACAGAAGATGAGCTTCATGTTTATTCTCAATTAAATGAGCCTAAAGCTTTAAAGATAATAAAAGGTGGGCATTTTACGGCTTATCATGAGGGATTAGATGATGTTGCGAATGCGTCTTTGGAATGGTTTAAGCGTTGGTTAATAGTCAGTTGACTATGAAAAAAATCTAAGGTAGTTTAGCCCCTCATTTAGGCGCTAAAAATGAGTATGACAAGAACAGCCTTATTAGATATCTTTAAAGAAATCGTTTGCGAAACAGCAGAAAAAGCATATCCTAAACAAGCAGAAGAGTTGGAAACACTAAAAAAAAATCTAGAAGCAGGTTTAAATCCCGAATCTCCGCTTAATTCTTTAGGTTGGGATTCAATGCAGATGACTTGGTTATTAGTGCGTCTTGAAGAACGTTTTAACATTGACACTTCTTCGCTAATGATATTTGATCTTTTTACAGTTGGCGATCTACTCGACGAAATACAAAAATTAATTTCACAGCATTAAACAAAATAAAAATAATATATGGTTGATTTTAATCTAACTAACATTGAAAAAGAATGGCAAAACAAAGCACGTCGATTTGTTAAAGAACGAATCATTCCTCGTGCTGATTTAGATACACATCATCATTTTCCTTGGGATTTATATCATGACGCATTCAATGAGGGTTTTGTTACAGCTATGTTGCCACAACATCTTGGAGGTGGTGGGCGTAGTCCATTTGAAATGATATTAGCTGCGGAAGAATTTGGATATGGTGATTTAGGAATTGCGACTTCAACTTTTTTATTTAATTTATCGACTGCATCACTATTGCAGTTTGGCACTGACGAACAAAAAGAAAGATGGATACGTCCATTAACTAAAACATTACAATTTGCAGCGCACGCTTATACCGAACCTGCAGGCAGCTCAAATTTATTCAAATTACCTGCAAAAACAACGGCTACTAAAGTGTCGGGTGGTTATCTATTAAATGGAATTAAATCGACTATTTCTAATGCGAGTGTTGCCTCAATTTATACAGTTTTTGCACGCATTGAAAATGGACCTGGTAATTTATCATGCTTCATTGTGCCGCGTGATAAAGAAGGTGTAGAGGTCGCCACACCTTATAAAAAAATGGGACAACGTGCAGCAGATACTGGTGAAATTAGATTTAACAATGTGTTTGTACCGCATGAAGATTTAATTGGTTTACCAGAACAAGGCAATCATATTGCGATGCGCGCCATTAGAAATAGTCGAGTAGGCGTTGCAGCAATGGCAATCGGTGTTGCGAGACGCGCACAAGTATTAATTAAACAACATGGTCATGACAGATTAGTAAGTAATGGTGCGAAGTTAATTGACCAACAAGATTTTCGTTTTCATTTAGCAGAAATTGAAATAGAAATTGAAATGGTCAGAGCGCTTTGTTGGCGTGCTTGCTGGGAAATCACATCAGGTGAACAAGCAACTAAATTATCAAGCTGTGCGAAATTAGCAGGCGCTAACATGGCCGTGCGTGTCACCAATCTCGGTGCAGAAATGTTAGGCGCATCTGGTTATCTTGAATCTGGGCTCATAGAAAAATTATTACGTGATGCAAAAGTATTACAAATATATGAAGGCACAGCTTTTGTTCATAAAACATTAATAGCTGATGTTTGTACTCGTCTTGGTAAACAAGAGAAGTTAATTTAATGCGATTTTCTTTATTTTATGAAATGCAAATTTCAAATCCTACGCCGGAAACAGAACGAAAATTATTTCATGATTGTGTAAAACAAGTCGTACTCGCTGATGAAGTAGGTTTCGATGGTATTTGGGCTGTTGAGCATCATGGTTTACGTGAATATGCACATAGTTCAGCACCAGAAATTTTCTTATCATACGTTGCTGCGAAAACACATCAAATTAAGATTGGTCATGGCGTAACATTATTGCCAGGTCGATATAATCATCCCATAAGAATTGCTGAACGCATCGCGACACTTGATATTTTAAGTGAAGGACGTGTGCAATGGGGAACAGGTAAATCAAGTAGCCGTGTTGAACAAGGTGCGTTTGAACTTGATCCTTCAGAACTTGATAGTCAGTGGTTAGAAGCATTAAAAATGATTCCTAAAATGTGGTGCAATGACGTTTTTGAATGGCAGGGTCATCATTATCATATTCCTCCAACACAAATCGTGCCAAAACCCGTGCAAATACCACATCCACCTGTCTTTGCAGCAGCGAGTCGACCGGAATTATCAGTCGCAATTGGTGAACTTGGACTTGGTGCATTAAACCTTGCTATTTATCATGATGAGGAACTTGCAAAAGGTGTTCGTGCTTATCGTGAAGCAATTAAAAATGCAAAACCAATTACAGAAACAATTACCAATCGATTTTGTTGTAATCCAGCAGCGCTAGTTTTAAAAGATGATAAAAAAGCTGCTCGTTTCGGCTTAGGTGGCGCACAATTTTTTTTAAGAGCGATGATGAATTATTATCGCACTGAAAAACGTCCAATTGGACCACTGCATGCGCCAAGAGAATTTCCATCCGAAAAACAAGTTGACGCATTTATGCGTGCGCGCAACACATCAGGATCGCAATTATCTTCGGTGATTGGTGATCCAATAAGCGCTCGCGAAAGTGTGCAACGATTTAAAGATGCTGGTGTTGATGAATTAATTCTGGTGATGCAAACAGGTATTCAATCACATGAAATCATTATGGAATCGATACGGACAATGGCGGAAGAAGTCATTCCACATTTCAAATAATTTGGAGCAATAATATTAATATTCCAAAACCAGCCGTCACAGAATTAAAGCCTTCAAAAGCAGCACAAAAACGTTTGCAACGTTTAGTGAGATTTGGCGCATGGTTAGGAAGATTATTTTTAAAAAAATATGTGTACAGCGTTCAAGTGATTGGCAAAGACCATCTGCAAAAAGGCCCAGCATTGATTGTGATGAATCATAGTAATGTGTTTGATCCTTTATTTTTAGCTTTTCATGTTGATAAGCCAATTCATTTTTTGGTAACACAACCTTTTATGTCAGAACGTTTTATTGCGCGTGTGTTTGCATGGTTAGGTCAAATTCCAAAACGAAAATTAGATTTTGATACTCGCTCAATTCGTTTAATGAAAGAGTGGTGTGAATTAGGCAGTTTAGTTGCTGTTTTTCCTGAAGGTGGTTTTGGTTGGGATGGTTATCCCGTACCTTTTAAACCGGGACTTAAACAACTCATTAATTATTTAAATGTTCCTGTTATCACTGTGCGTCTTATTAACGGCGATCGCTTTTGGCCGCCATGGGCAAAACATCATAGAAAAACGAGTTTACGCATAGAAATCGATGCGCCTAAATATTTTAAACCTGAAGAAGAAATCGAGGCCTATATTGCAGAGAAACTTACAGTCAATCCAGAAACTTGCTTACGTTTTCCATCAAAAGGAACCGATCTTGCGGTCGGTTTAAAACAGTTTCTACGTTTTTGTCCTCAATGCGGAATGGATGATAGTTTGCATGAATGTGGCGATGAATTACTTTGTAGAGATTCTTCTTGTCTGCATCATTGGAAAATCAATGCAGAAAATATTTTGCATGATAAAAAACATGGAACCAACTTAAAGATAACGAATGTATTGCAATCAGTGCATAAGCATTTGCGACAACAATGGCTAAAAAGCCAAATTTATTTTCGAAGTATTGGTTCCGTTGATGTTTTAGATTGCACTCGCAAAGAATGGTGTCATCTGCAATCAGGGTTTCTTGAATTAAAAGACAATCAACTTATTGTTAACGAATGGCATTTACCCATCAATGAAATCACGGCGCTTACATTAGATTGGGGAAATTTATTATTATTGCGAACTCGTAGAGAACGAGTAGCGATTCGAATGCCATTAGACAGTCGTGCATTATGGGAATTCGTCATTAAAGAAGTCATTACAATATGAATATATCATTTCGACGTTTACATTCTGAAAAAGATCTAAATTATTTTGTTTTAAAATATAATGAATCTAAGCTTGAGCAAAACTTAAAAACCATGCAAAAAGATGAATCCAATTTGCCACTTGATTATTTGCAGAAGGCGCGTGTTTATGGTGTTTTTAAAAAAAATGAAATGGTGGCTGGCTATGTAATTGGGTTTAAACAACCTTTACGTTTGTTCGATTTTCTACTGCCTGAATCACGTCAAGAAGTTGCTTCACGATATCAGTCTATTCTTGAAAATTGTTGTGAAGTCACTTGTGCTTGGCGATTACCTCATATTTCTTCCGTTTTTATGTCTTTTATTTTTTGGCCTCATGCACATTTTAACGCTATTAAAACAGGAAAAAAATTCTTTTTAGGAGCTAGTGCGAACCATCATTTAGATAAAATGTATACACAAGCAGGTCCGCGCACACTTTATTTTGGTCTTGTGAATTATGGTTTAACGGTAAGGATTTTTTTCTACACTCGAATAGGTTTATTGAAATACACACTTCGTCTAATGTTAATTGAAACACCAAAGCGATGGTTAAGAAAGTTTAAAAAAAATAATTTATGAATTTAAATGCTTATCAATCCGCGCTATCGATGTTACATCATTTAGCGATAACAACACCGGAGCGGCCAATATACACTTTTGTTAGTAACAATGGTCGTGATGTTAAAGTAATTAATTGTCTGACTGTTTGGCAACGCGCACAACAAATTGCATATGATCTTTTAGTAACGCATCAATTGTCACAGGGTGATTGTGTGTTACTAGTTTATCCACCGGGATTAGAATTTGTTGAAGCATTTTTAGGATGTTTATATGCAGGTATTATTCCTGTTCCTGTGCCACCACCTATGCCTATCAATCCAGAAAGTGGTCTCAATGGTTATCAATATATGGCGAAGGATTGCAATGCAGTGGCACAACTTACCAATCAACAATATTCACTGTCACGGACATTTGGTCGAATTCGACAAGCGCTTACTTTCGGAAAAAAATGGCCTAAACTCCCATGGATTATTACGGATAAGTTAAAACAATATACTGAGCTTAAGCCAATCGCACCTCATTCAGATGAGATTGCTTTTTTGCAATATACTTCAGGTTCTACGCGGGCGCCTAAAGGTGTTTGTATTACTTTTGGAAATATTTGGCATCAAATTTCTATGAATCGAATTGAATTAGATATGAATCTTGATAGCACCAGTGTGATATGGCTGCCACATTATCATGATTTCTCTTTAATTAGCGGCATATTAAATGCAGCTTGTGGTAACAATCAATTAATCCTATTTTCACCTTTAGAATTTTTACGACGCCCAGCACTATGGGGAGAATTATTACATCGTTATCAAGCAACACATACTGCAGCACCAGATTTTGGTTATAAACTTTTTACAAAACGCACCACTGAGGAAGCGTGTGAAGCTTGGGATTTTTCTTCGTTACGAGTTGTTATGAGCGCGGCTGAACCAATTGAAGCAAAAACCGTAGATGATTTTTTAAATACATTTGCTAAGCAAAAATTAAATCCCAATTCTTTTTGCCCTTCTTATGGATTAGCCGAACATACAGTAGCAGTCACTTCCTGGGGGCGTAAGCGTTTTAAATTTGATAGAAATAAACTGGAACAAGAATTGATTTTGCATCCTGCAAAAGACACAGCTTATGTGGAATTATTTGGTTGTGGTCAGCAAAATCAGAATGTAAATATCTGTATTGTCGATCCGATTCATAAAAAAGTTTTATCAGAAGGTTGCGTTGGTGAAATTTGGGTTGATTCTCCAAGTAAAGCGCAAGGTTATTTTAATCAGCCTGATGAAACCATATCTAAGTTTTCAGCTAAATTAGCACATGAAGATTCAACATCATGGTTACGCACCGGTGACTTAGGCGCATTTTATCATGACGAATTGTTCATTGTTGGTCGGTTAGATGACATGATTATTTTAGATGGACGAAATATTTTTCCACAAGATATTGAATCTATTATTGGCTCATGTGATTCGCGCATTAAACCAGGAAGGGTGATTGCTTTTGATATTTTAAATGCTAATCAAGAAAAAGAAATCATTGCTGTGCTTGAATTAAGAAAAAAGAATACTAACTCAAATGAATTGCTTGCAATTGTTCAGAACATACGGAATTCATTACAACAAGAACTAAGACTAATTAAAATCACGATTGCTTTTGCAAATAATGGCAATATTCCTAAGACTACGAGTGGTAAATTACAACGAAAGAAATGTCGTGCTAATTGGTTGTTGGGTGAGGTTGATTGTTATCATATTGTAGATACAAAGGCATATGTTTTCTAAAAAAATAGTATAATGTGTAATATGCTTTTACTTTAAATGGTAATGACATGAAAGAACGAATAAAACTTAACAAATCACAAATTGATGAAGTGAGGAATAACAGCGAGAACAAGAAGTCTTTCATACTAATCATCCTAATGAAATCACGATTGACACCACCTTAAAATCACCTGATGAGGTTGTTAAAATCATCGTTGATCTGTCATCCTGATAACATAATTTAAAACTTCTGACTCTTTTTCTTCTGGATAATGTAAACATTTCTGATTTAAAAACTTATCAATGCTTAACCCGATCAATGGCGCATTAAAATTTCCATTTTCTGCATTAACTTTATTATGGAAAGAATATTCACCCTTTATATTAACTAAAATGATTATAGGATCATCCATGATTGCAACTTGTTCTTGAAGGAAATGGAACATTAACCCTGTGTATTCAAAACCTATCTTAGTTCTTTTTACCTCATAAACAGCACCTAATGACGAACCATCGGTACGATTCAATGCCTTAATGTTAGATCTTATAATGGCCACAGCATTTTCTTTAAAATATTTATAATCACCATTATCATAATTCGCTAAATTTAACAGATCTTCATCGCTGATATTATTATAAGGTAAGTAATTTCGATCCAATTCTATTTTTTGACGGGCAGAAATAAATTTTTCCAGCCAAGGAAAATGAAAAAGATAAGATGAACGTCGAGCAAACATTTACATTCTCCTCTAAAATTATATGGTCTAAAAAGACACTTTTAATAGAAGGGAAGTATATCAAAAAACGCGGTGCAAGAGCTAGATTTTAAGCCATAAATCCAGTATTCGCATTCAAAATACACACTATCTCTAGTAGGTTGAGTTTTAAACAATTTTGCATGATTCTTGGCTATACCCTAATTTTTAATCAGCATTCAAAGACTCTACTTCTTCTAATATTTTTAAAAACTTTTCACCAAATGGCGTAACCATATATTCAACTTTAGGAGGAATTTCATTAAAAGTTTTTTTAGTTAGAATACCAAATTCGATATTTTTTCTAAGACATTGGTTTAAGACTTTAGTCGTTAAACCTTCAACAGACTTGACCATTTTTCCTGGTCGGTTAATGCCATTTTTTAACAGAGCATAAATCGTAAAAGACCATTTACAACCATAAATGGTTTCCAACATTTTAGCCGCTTTCAAGTTTTGTTTTATCATAGAGTATTTAATAAGTTAGACCAAAAAGTACCTACTGTACCAAAAAGTACTTACTATTTTTAGGGTTTTCTTTCTTACATACTCACTCAACAAAACTAAATAGAGAAGGGTGAGTTGACATGTTAAATAAAAATTTGGCCGTGATTATTGGTGGTTCATCTGGAATGGGAATGGAAACTGCGAGGAGGTTATCTAAAAGTAAAATCGATATCTTAATCGCAGGCAGGGATGAACAAAAACTTAAAAAGGTGTCTCAAGAAATTGCATCGCCAAGTTGTCATGTTGAAAGCATGAGTGTTGATCTTCATGATCAGCCTCAAGTTTCGCAACTAATTATAAAAATAAATAATGAAAACCGTTCAATAAAATATTTAGTCAATGCTGCCGGATATTTCAAACCAATCAGTTTTTTGGATCATCAAGAAAACGATTACGAGCAACAAATCAATTTTAACAAAGCTTTCTTTTTTATCACGCAAGCAGTCGCAGTCAATATGAAAAAAAATGGCGGCGGAGCCATTGTAAATATTGGGTCAATGTGGGCAAACCAAGCGGTTAAAGCAACACCATCATCATCTTATTCCATGCAAAAAGCAGGTCTACATTCGTTGACGCAACATTTAGCGATGGAACTTGCTGATTACAATATCCGTGTTAATGCTGTCGCACCAGCGGTTGTGTTAACGACTATTTATAAATCTTTTATTGCAGAAAATAAAATTGAAACTTCGTTACAAGATTTCAATCAATTTCATCCCATCGGACGAATTGGTAAGGTTCAAGATGTGGTGAATGCGATTGAGTTTTTATTATCAGACAAATCATCTTGGATTACTGGCGAAATTATTAATGTAGATGGTGGTGTGATGGCGGGAAGGAATTAGGCGGAGCCAATCAGATGGATATGACCCCGTTTTAAATGTATTAATCAACGCACAGGATACTGCGCAACCCCATAAAAGCAGTTAACGTGTTTTACTTGGCAACATCCTTTTTGCCGCCATGTTCTTTGTCTCGATGTGGTCTGCAAGCTTTCAGTGCATCGAGATCCGTAGCAGCCTGCACACAGCTCTGAATTTCTTGAATCTTGGTTAGCCTGTCGCTGATATGCTTTAGAATCTTAGCCTTGCGTTTCTCGAAATCATTTTCATTGCTAACTGAAGCTGTCGATTCGCTGCCCTTGGTCGAAGAGGCCGTTGTCGAATTAGAAAGAGCAAAGACATAAGAACTACCAGCAGTCAATGTCGATGCTGTTATAAAAATGAGAGCCATCGAAAGTATTTTTTTCATAGTTATTTCCTTTTAATTAGAAAGGAGATTAGATAATTCTCACTTGCAACATAATTATTATGATCCAATTTCAGAATCTATACAATCATAGCCATTATTTGTCACATTCTTAATATCTTTAGCTTAATATTAAGTTATACTAATTAAGGATCTAAAACAGCTGGGGGTTTTATACATGAAATACTCAAAATTGTTTTATATTTTATTATCCATCAGCACTATGCTAATGAGTAGCATAGGTTATGCAGACACGTGTTACGACCCTAATTATGATAGTTATTACACTTGTGCAGGCGATGAATACATTGCTCCCATAAACTCTGCAGTACTTTTCCAATCTATTATTTACAATAATAATAACAGATATAACAATCACAGGAATCATAATTATAGAAATAATGAAGGTTATCACGGAGATAATGGTAACAGAAGACATCATTAAGAGCAGGTTATATAAGGCCTGATATCCTCACATGTCATTTCCATGTCCGATTGACCAGTTGGGATTTTGCCAAATAGGAAAAACTCCGAGACTTTACCCGATTGAAAACCATTTTTACTATAAAAGTTTATCGCTTTTTTATTTTCAGGCCAAACATTTAACGTCATTGTTGTGAATTTATGCGCTATAGCTGATTGAAAACAAGCTTGCATCAAGCTCTGACCATATCCTTTACCCTGATATTCATTTAATAAATATAATTTATCAAGATAAGCGCTATCTTTTTTAAATTCCAATTTAGAATAACCAATCATCTTTCCATTGTCTTCGCAGATAATATATTGATATCTTGCATCGTTTATTTCTTTGGACAAAACATTTTCTCGAAATGATTGACCGAATAATTGTTCTAAAACTTCATCGGTGTAATAGGGTAAAGCAGCGCTGTAAGTTTGCTTATAGGTTTCTATTGCAAGTGTTGAAATATTTTCAATATCTTGCACTCCAGCGAAACGGAATGAAATATTATTTGTTTTGATTCGCGTTGGAATGGAAGCAGTTGTTGATGATGTATAGTTGTTTCGGGTTGAAAGAGACATTGGCAAACTTCCTCTTAGTGATTAGTAGCAATCTAATATTATTGCAATATTTAATTCATTCGGCTACTCTTCACATCTTTGAAAAAGTCGATAAATTAGGTTTTGAATAATGCAAAATCGTACAGACATAGACTTAAAAGGTGTTCCACAAACATTACTACTGCCTTTAATAGGACGTGCTAAACTCAGTCAAGAAAAATATTCTCCGATTAAAGATGAAAAAGCGATAGAGCTCGTCAATACACTTAATTATGATTTTGAAAAATTATTAACAATTGCAATTGTAAAACAAACATCATTAATTTTTATGGCAAGAGCTTATCAATTTGATGAAGCTATCAAAACGTATCTAAAGAAATATCCGGATGCGGTTATTGTCAATTTAGGATGTGGGTTAGATACAACTTTTCATCGCATCGACAATGGTCATCTCACTTGGGTTGATATTGATTTTCCTAATGTGATGGATTTACGAGAACGTTTATTGCCCCCAACTCAGCGTCAAATTTATATTAAAAGTTCTGTGCTTGATTATTCGTGGATGGATAAAGTCAAAAGTTTGGGAACGAATTTCTTTTTCTTTGCTGGTGGTCTTTTTATGTATTTCACCAATGATCAAGTGAAGTCGCTTTTTACTACCATGGCAAATCAATTTCCGAATGCAAATTTAATATTTGATAATATTCCTCTTAGAAAATTAAAAAGTGCAAATGTAATGTTGCAAAAGTCAGGCATGAAAGATGCCTTGTTACAATGGAGTATTGCTGATGGAAAAAAATTAGAAGAATGGTCACCTAAAATAAAACTCAGTTACCAATATGGTCTTTTTAAAAATATTAAAGGTAAATATCCATTCCCATTAACACATCAATTATGGATGTACTATACTGATTTCTTAGATAAATCCGAGATTGTTCATTTAAAGTTTGGATAATATCCAGGTAACACCTTGATTTAACGCCAGAACCAACCCCGATATATACTCATTAATAAATCCTTAATTTGTCATGTGTAAAATTAAAACAAATAAAACGAGGCTTTAATCATATGTCACTTTCACGCCTGCGAGAAATCGCAATGCCTATCATTTTAGATTACTTAAATAGAAAACATTCAGTTGAAATAGATGTTAATACGACTAATGATTCTCAAGGTATTAGAGAAGTTTATACAAAAAATAATGTTGTCACTTTCTTTCTTCGCGAAGCGAAATATGAAATAACTTTGCGTCCCGAACTTTGTTTTAAAAAAGATTTTCGTTATCTCAAACATAATGATACTTATCATGATTCCTACCATCAACGTATTGAAGACTTCTTAATACCTCATTTGCATGTTTTAAAAGGGCGGATTGAAACTAAGGAAATGACTAGAGAGGATATGAATTGCCTTATTAATACCATTAAAGATTTTGAAAAACATTTTCAAATTTGCCAAGATGGTAAAACTGACTGTGTACTTAGTGATAAGGACGCTGAAGTAATTAAAGATAGCTATAATCAGCATTTAGGTAAACGAGCATCAAAAAATAACGCAGCGGCTAAAAAAATATATGCTGAATTAGAAAAAAATTGTATCGTTGGTGCGCAAAGCTTTACTCAGGCTTTTGTTACGACAATGCTAGATAAATATCTTCAACCTCTTCTAATTAATCAAGGACTTTATCATAGCCATGCTAGAGGTTCGATTGAATTCTTAAAATCATCAATAACAATGGGTTTAGGTGCTTCCTATTTGCAAACTGCTCTTGATGCTATTATTCGTAATGGGATTGGTAGTTTATTATCAAAATTAGGCGTTAATGCTCAAGTGACAGAAAATTTATTATCTGAAATCGGAACAGTAGTTGCATTTACAAAAAATCCATTCTCCTTATTAGAACTTAGTGTGAATGGTTCTGCAGCTGCTTTAGGCCAATCTACTGCATATTTAGTTATACATGCGTTACCTAAGTTGAAATATGAAGAACCACCAGAAGCAGAATTAGAAAAAACTCATGCTCACGTTGTGGAAAAAAACATTTCAGAAAATAATGGTAATTTACGTAAACGTTTTTAATAGCTACATTTAAGCATTTCTTAATGTTGAAAGGAGCATTAGTGCACTTACATCAACTAACACCGCTACCGGAAAGCAGGTTAAGGAATTTCAGGAAAAAAGTGGATTATACAATTATTTAAGGGATAATTCTGATAAGCTTGTTGCCACTTCATTGCAGCATCATGTAGAAACGTCGGTAGATTCCGGGCCAGGATTTTTTCATCCTACTCCAAAAGATAACAAGCAATCTCAGCCTAACTCCTCAGAAAATACTTTGAAAAAAAGCCAAAGATAATTTCCATGAACAAGTTGTCTGTAGCGAATTACAAATTAAGCAGCTACTGGCAACTCGTGAACAGAATACTTCTGATTCAGAATTTCCGATGTGCTAAAATTTCAAAACATTTTTCAATGTGATCTAGATTACACAGGGGAAGTGATGAAGTATTTTAAAAGTATGATATTTATAATAGTAACCTCGTTATTACTATACATACCAGTTGCTTTCGCGACTATATTTACTGAAGACCCATGTAGCACATTAACTGGCATTTGGAAAGGGGAGTGGAGTAGAAGAGACTGGGGAGTTATTTGTCACTGGGATATCATCATAGAGGCAGCAACCTACAATGAAAATGTTCAATTAATTGTAAAATTTTCTAATCTTTCTGGTCAGTGCTATTCAGCATCTTCAACTACAATTACGGGAACTTGTCGCGATGGAAAACTTGATCTAGTTGAGCATACATTTGGTCATGGTATGACTGGGCGAGTGTTTGGTGGAATGCTAACTTTTGAAGATGGAAATCGTTTTCGTTATGCTTATGCACACAAGCAGGCGTGATTCTGTGTCAGATAAACGGAACGTGCGAGTGGATATCCCTGCATGAATAAAAAGATTCAGAAATATTGGATACTAGAAAATTTGAGTTTGAGAAGAATATTCCCTGCCAAGAATTTACTGCTATTGGATTGGTTTCTGGAGAAGAAGTATATGCCTATGATATGGGCTATGGATTCATACCATATCGCAGAAATATTCGATATATAGATTCACATCCAATTAAAATTAAACCTTTAATTGAAAAACTCGAATTTATAACTGATAAAAAACAATGGGGATATAAATTTCGTTTTGGCGCTTTTGAAATATCTGAAACGGATTTCAAATTAATAGCTAAAGAGATGCGAGCTGATTTGTTGAAACAATGAACGTACATCTATTAAGGGAAGAGAGAACTTAAGATGCACATGAGATTCTCCAGGCGGCAGGCAGGCCAGCTGAATAACTTCCAGTAATTTTCCTTACTGGCACCGAGGCAGGCGGGGAAAAAGTAGATTCAACCAATAATTGCATCCACCTTTTTAATCTGAAACTTTGACAGTTCACGGCCATAATAAGTGCTCTTTCCAGCATAATTTAGCCCAGATTTTTCCAATACCCGTTGTGAAAGTTGATTTTCTGTCTGTATAACTGCAACGATTTGCTCAAGTTGTAAATGTTCAAAACCCCAATTGATTAATGCCTTAGTAATTTCAGTCGCATATCCTTGACCCCAATATTTTTTATGTAATTGATAGCCAACTTCAATCTCGTCTTGATCATCATTCATAGCCAAGTAAATTAACCCAGCACGTCCAATATATTCGCCGGAATTTTTTAGATAAATATCGCCGAAAGCAAAACCATGTCTTTCTTGATGCTTTATCATCTTTTCTAGACCTTCACGAACTTCATTTTCCGCTTTAGGTCCATTTCCAATGTAGCGCATAACATCAGGATCAGAAAGAAGTTGATAAACCTGCAGAAAATTTTCTCTCGTAGAGGTTTTAAGAATTAAACGTTCAGTCTCAAGAATAATTGTCATTAATTTTTTTCTTTTCTATTTTTAAAAACGTTTGGATTCGTATGTCAATTGATCTTGGCTGCTACTATTACCAACGAGGATTTCTCCCTTTTGATGCAAGACTTTAAAATCATTCTTAATCAATGACTCCCCAGATGATACCAGCAAATTTCCTTTATCCCATTTCGCACTGTAAAATTCAGGAATATCCATTTTTCTTACTTTTTCCATTTTATCAATATCCCAAATGCATAAACTGGATGTGGCCGGTTGATGCCTATATTCATGAGACTTGATAAAAAGACATTGATCTTGTAAATCAAGAGATATGTATGGGCTATAAGGTTTGGGAATTTCCAGTACAGTACCTGATTTCAGAGCAAGATCGACTGCAACGACACAACAACTCTTTGAACCACCGTTATGAAGCATAAATACCATATTATTTTTTGCGACAACTGAATTAATTTCTCCACAACCTGGCCAAACTGTCTTCCCTAGATATTCGCGATCGAATAGACCTTTTGTTTTGTGTTCATAGATTTGTTGGCCTTGTTCCATATCCACTACGATAATATCTGAGCTGCTAGATTTAAAACATGACAAGCCACAAATAAGTAAATTATTTGAAATAGTAGCAGATGAAATAGTTTCAACAGCGGTGAGGTCAACTGTTGTATCATTTTTACGATTAATAAGCGTTATATTCTTATCATTAATATCAACAATATAATTTTCATTTGCCAGTAACTTGTTAAGCGCCGACGATGGATTAGATGATGGGATTTCTTTTGTCGCATTACCTGATAAGTCCCAGCACTTAATATACCCATCAGAATTGCTTGAACTTATTCTTCCAATAATTTCATTATTTGCAACAGTAACAAAGTCAGGATGGACAGGATATTTAATAATAGATGATGCCTTTCCAGTTTCAGCATCTATAACAAGAATAAATGACTTTCCATAATAACCTTTACCTGTTGTTTCTCGTCCTGCACATATAACTTCATTGTCAGTTACCCATAATTTTTCGCCCAGATCAAAATTACCTGAATAAGTCCATGCAATTTCACCGGTAACAGAATTCCAGGCCTTTATTGAACTTCTGCTGGAAGTGATAATTAAATTTCCCCATGTCTCAATTCCATAAATTTTTTCACTATCCACGAAAATTCGCTTTTCGCAATTGAGTTGTTTTAAATTGTTACCAATATTTTCAGGACTCTTTTTGTAGGCTTCCGAAAACGATTTACCAAATGGAATGCCAGATCTTGAGATGAAAGCAACCATACTCTTTACAGTATTTCCCACAATCTCGCCTGAACTTTCCGCATCATTTCTTCCAGTTGTCATAATTTATGTCTCTTTTAAATTAGTTTTTATGAAATATTTAATGCCAAGCAATATAACTAGCATTAAGTCTAATTACAAGTTTGATGCGACAGAACTAGTTTGCATGGAAACTTTTTTTAATAACGCTAAATTATAACCCTACTCTTTTTATAAAATTAGAATTTAACAAATTTACTAAATGATGGTCCTGCCATTAATTGAGCGAGTTCATTTTCAACATAAAACCGTTCGCCAATCAAAAGAGAATTCTCCGCTGTGAGAACAACATTAATTCTATAAGCACGATTGGTGTCATAAGGTTCTTTCAAATAGATATCATATTCTAAACATGCACTATCAGCACCCCAACACTCATTAATTAATGTATGAGATTTTATTAATGGAAAGAAGTAATCAAAGTGATCTCGATAAAACTGGCGAATATTTCCCTTACCTTCTAACCTTAAACGACCAGGATGAAACTCATAAATAGGATTATCAACAAGCGTAGCTAATACGCCATCTAAATCTAATTTAGTTTCCAAATCTGCATGCTTTTGCACGAGCTTGCGCATTTCATCTACTGTCATATAATCCTTTATAATTTGTGCTAATATTTATAATATTACTAGATTAATAAAATAATTAAAGAGGAGTTATCTTATGAAACAAAATCAAAAAGATACCAAAATTAAACCTAACCATGCACCAGGTGCTGGATCTGATAAACAACACCCAAATACACCTCCTGATGCAAATGAAAGATTCAGAAAACAAAAAGAAAATATTCAAGAAAATCCAGGGAAGCAAAATACGGGTTAGGATTTCAGAGATATTTCATTTATCTTCGAGCTCGAACAGTTTAACACTATTTGTAGATCAGGATTTTCTTTTATTAACTGTAAGCTATTTAAAACCTCATCGATTGACACCCGATCAGCAATATTAATACCAATCATTTTAGTTATCATTTGTGATAGCGAATCATTTTTTTACTTAAGAAATTAACAACAGATACGTGATATTTACGATATCTTTCTGCAAAATCTTGAAGCGTATTATCTATGCTATGATCAAAATAATCACCGTATAATAATTCATAAAAAGTCATTCCCAAACCATAAATATCAGAATAAAAACCATAAGTGCCTGTTACATTTTTTTGATATGCCGTGATAGCTTCTGGCGGAATATGAGAACCTTTTAATTTATCTAAAAATGTTCCGTTTTCTAATTTAGCTGAGCAACCATAGTCGTGAACAGTTGCCTTTCCTTTGCTATATAAAATATTTTCTGGGCATACATCTGAATGAAGAAGCAAGAGCGTTTGCGTTATCATTTGCTAATTCTTGTCCGACTTGTTTGCCAAAAATACCTGAATTAGCAAAAGTCAGATTAAATGATGAAGTTTTTTGACGTTTTAGTAGCCTTTCTTCTTCTCTATAAGTGAAAAGCTGTTGTTGCAATTTTTCAATAATATTTTGAATTGATTGTAGTGATTTTTGAGAGAGTTTAGATTGATGATCCTTCGCTACGCTGTCTGCTTGCGAATGAAGTAGTTTAGCATCTTGAAATTTTTTGCATGATAATAATTCCTCAGCTTTTTCACACATTGCCTTAATAAGATTAAATACTATGTTTTCTTGAAGTAATGGATGTTGCTCTTGCTCAACACAACGATTAAAAATTAATAATGCTGCATTTGCTGATGCAATTGCATCGGTATACATTTTATTTTTCAGATAGACAATGGTTAAATTTGAATGGAGCGTACTTTCGTTTAACAGATGCTTTCCAGCAAAGTCTTTTGAATTATAAATTTCTAGGGATTTTTTGTAAGCATTACTTGCTTTCGATAGCTTATCATTTATAAATAACGCATTTCCAACGTCTTTCCAACTCACTGCGAGGTATGTTAAAAGATTTTCGGTCTCCTTATGCTCAGTCACAAATGAAGGCGGCAATTCTGTATGTGCTTTTATTAAATCAGTTTGAATCGAAGTGAGTTT
>Ga0207102_1063_pt1 | contig 19342 bp, 13 predicted proteins | sample Alteio_BWMinHeat_80_FD_153573 | JGI IMG/M metagenome (GOLD analysis project Ga0207102, IMG submission 153573) | Enriched cells from forest soil in Barre Woods Harvard Forest LTER site, Petersham, Massachusetts, United States -... | ecosystem: Environmental > Terrestrial > Soil > Temperate forest >... | reverse complement strand
CAGCGGATCCTTCACGCTGATAAGTGAAGCTATGCGGCTGAACCTTTGGCCCAAGTTCCGTATCAGTTATCCCACAGAACAGAAAGGACAATTGTATATTCCGGCCATTAATTTTCTTTTATTTGTCGGATGTTGCGGCATTACCATTTATTTCCGTTCTTCTTCTCATATGGAAGCCGCATACGGACTGGCCATCACGTTATGCATGCTGGCAACTTCCATTTTATTTTCCAACTTTCTCATATCCCGACGTGTCCCAACGGCATTAATCTATCTGTATCTGACCGTATACCTGATTATAGAATTCAGTTTCCTTTTTGCAAATCTTGAAAAATTTCCTCATGGTGGTTTCGTAACTCTGATTGTAGGAGGGGCTTTATTCGGGGTCATGTATGTATGGTACCGCTCACGAAAAATTAAAAATCGTTATGTTGAATTCGTTCGATTGGAAAATTATATTCCGCAGATCCAGGAGCTGAGTACAGACCGCAGTGTTCCAAAATTCGCTACGCATCTGATGTATATGACGAGTGCGAATAACCCCAAGGAAATTGAACATAAAATAATTTATTCAATACTAAATAAAAAACCCAAACGCGCAGATATCTACTGGTTCGTTCATATAGATACACTGGATGAACCATATATTTCTGAATACTCGGTAACGCATATTATTCCCAATGACATCATTCGTGTGGAATTCAGGCTTGGTTTCAGGATTGAACCCAGAATTAATCTGATGATCCGGAAAGTAGTGGAGGACCTTGTAAAAAACAGGGAAGTCAATATTACCAGCAGGTACGAATCGCTGGAAAGAAATAATGTTGTCGGTGATTTTCAGGTGGTAGTAATGGAGAAATACCTGAGCCAGGATAATGAACTCTCATTTTTCGAAAGAGTAATCATGAAATTATATTTCTGGCTGAAAGAAGCCAGTTTATCTGAGGAAAGGGGATTCGGACTGGATCCGTCCAATGTCCTTATTGAGAAATTCCCACTGATAGTTTCACCCTTGCCTGATTTAAGTTTAAAAAGAATTGGAGAAAACTAATACTACAATATTTTTAAATTCTTAACGAAACAGGAAAGGCTGATTTTCACAATGTGGAAAACGTGAAATTGTGGAGATCTAGAATGTAAGAATGAAATTAAAAATTAAATTATAAATTTCATTCCTCCATTCTAACATAATAATTGCTCTGCAATTATTTACAATCCCACATTTCTACATTATGAAATCAGGTGGGATAAATTTTGTAAACGTCTTTCAGGTATAAAGTAGTGATTGTGTGATACCGGGGCAACTGTACTTTCAGGTGAGAAGGATCTTAATTTTTTATTTTCCAGGTAATACATCTTATAATTAAACGGTGAAAAAAGATCCAGCAATCTTTTTCTTTCCTGGGGATCTCCGAGCTCACATAGGATCACGGGGCGGTGTTTATCTATGATTTCAACGAAAGACTGAAATACAGCCAGTTCCAGACCTTCAACATCACATTTTATAAAATCCACCCTGGATAAATCGCAAAATATCTCATCACCCGTTACATTTTTAACTTTCTCAGATTCCACATATTCAAGAAAAGTACTGGTTCGAATCACTCTTGCATAAGCGAATTTTTTGACTTTATTCACTCTGGGAATGCCCATTTCTACAAAGGCTTCTCCTCCACCCATCGCATATTGAAAGAGGGTGATATTCCCGTTTTTAATATTTGATACTAAAACTTTCAGGGTATTGAAGAATTTAGTCATCGGTTCAATCGCAAATACATGTCCGTGATTCCCGGCCAGGCGACTCATTTCAACTGTAAAATATCCGAGATGCGCACCAATGTCAATGCAATAGTCCCCCTGATTGATAATATTTTTCAAAAAATAAATATCCTGGTAATCCACACTCAAACGGCCGGTTTTATATAATTTCTGAAATGAATTGGCCAACAGCCGTAAATAACGTTTTTCACCCAGCGCATAAAGAAGAAATTTTCTGATAATACTCATCAAAAGAAATTATTTGCAAAGGTATGTTATACGCTTTAGGAAAGTATGGGAGTATGGCACTATAAAAGTGTGAGAGTGTGAGAGTGTGAGAGTGTGAGGGTGTGAGGGCAATTCAGGTCTCTTATTCGGACCGCAGGCTTTTTACCTGATTGCCGATCGCCGCTCTGATTGCCTGAAAACTGACGGTAACGAGTGCTATTAATATCGCAAGAAAACCAGTGATTGCAAATATCCACCAGCTGACGGGAGTTCTGTAAGCAAAACCCTCTAACCATTTATTCATAAAATACCATCCGATCGGAGCGGCAACAACTATGGCTACTAAAACCATTCTGATAAAATCTTTGGACAATAATCTTACAATGCTGATTACTGAAGCGCCAAGCACTTTTCTTACACCTATTTCTTTAAAGCGTTGTTCAGCGGCAAATGCAGACAAACCAAATAATCCAAGGCAGGCAATCAGGATTGCAATCACTGTAAAGCTCCAGACAATTCCGGATGCCCGCTGGTCTTTTTCATAATTCTTTTGAAAATCTTTGTCAAGAAATGAATATACAAATGGCATTCCGGGATTGATTCTACTCCAGGATGTTGCAATTCCCTGTAAGATGCCGGCATAATTTTTTGTTGAAATATTGGCTATTACGTAGGCATGCTTATTCCCCATCAAAGTATTAAATGCAAAAGGTTTAATTCTATTATACAGGCTTTCATAATTAAAATTTCTAACGACTCCTATGATTTGCATTGTATTGTGACTTCCCTGGAAATCAAAATAAATTTTCCTGCCGATTGCAGTTTTTACCGGATATCCCAAGTCCCGCAGAGCAGTTTCATTTAGTACGATATTGTTAGAATCTGCAGTAAATTCTTTTGAAAATCCCGTGCCTGCAATTACTTTCAATCCCAAAGTTTCGAAATAGTCGTTATCAATATTGGCCAGTTTAATATCTATCGCTTCTTTTACGGATTTTCCCTCAGCATAAAAAACCATATCATCTACACTTGAAATACCGGGATATGTGGATCCACTGGTAACATTCTTCACCCCTGGTTTTTTCAACAACTCAGTTTTCAATACCTCGTAATTTTTAATGACAGACGGACTCTGTAAAGGCAAAATGAGTTGCTGGTTCTTATTAAATCCAAGTTGCTGGCTATCCATATATTGCAATTGCCTTTGTATTATTATAACTCCCAGAATAAGGCAAATAGAAATAACAAACTGAAATACAACAAGACCCTTACGAATCGCGGCACCTGAAAAATTATTCAGCAATTTTCCCTTTAGAACCGTTATGGGTCTGAATGAGGAAAGATAAAATGCAGGATAGACTCCCGACAATAATCCGGTTCCTGCAGTGAGTAAAATAATCCAAACCCAGATACTCGACTGATCAAAAAGCGTAATATTCTTTTGAGTGAGATTGTTAAATAAGGGTAATATTAAATAAGCAATTATCAACGCTGTCAACAATGCAAGACAACTCATCAAAATTGATTCACCCAGAAATTGATATACCAGTGATTTTCTTTCCGCTCCAAGTACTTTTCTTACACCGACTTCTTTTGCCCGTTTTAAGGAACGGGCAGTTGAAAGATTCATAAAATTAATGCAGGCTATCAGCAAAACAAATAAAGCGATGCTTCCGAGAATATACAAATATGTAATATTTCCGTTTGGAGCAATTTCATTGTCCAAATCGGAATGAAGATAGATATCAGGTACTGGTTGAATAAATAATTGTCTGAGAATTCCTAATTCTTTCTGATCTTTTCCTCCTCTGCGATCGATGAATGCCTGCAGCTTTCCTTCAAAATTCCCAGCGTTTACACCTTCTTTTAATTTCACGTAAGTATGAAAAATATTGTTAGTGGCCCAGTTTGTTTGAATTTGGACCCAGGTACCCACATCCCCGTTCTTCATGGAGAGGAAGAAATGGGCTGGTATGTGAGATTTTATTTTTGAATCATCAAAAACTCCTTTAACTGTATAAATGAAATCGCCATATGGTAATCCAACAGTGATTGATTTATTTACTGGGTTTTCATTTCCAAATATTTTACGGGCTATCTGGTTTGAAATTACAATACTGTTGGGCTCATTCAGTGCAGTTTGAGAATTTCCAAAAATAAAGTCATATGTGAAAATCTGGAAAAATGTAGAGTCTACATAATATCCATTGCTTTCATAAAATGATTTTTTATCGTTCCCATGTTCATATTTCAGGAGCATTTTATCCAATGAGGGAAATTTGAGCAGCCTGGTTGATTGTTCTACTTCAGGCATATCTGATTTAAGTCCCCAGGCTATGGGTGCAGAAGTCGATGCCCAGGATTTATCTTCAGGGTTAACTTTTTTAACTGCTTTATATGCAATCCTGAATATGCGATCGGCATTTTTGATCTGCTTATCATATCCCAGTTCACTAAAAATGTATTGTATCATCAACACGCAGGTAGCCAGACCCACAGCTAAACCAAGAATATTTATAAAAGAAAAAGCTTTATTTCTGGTCAGATTTCTATAAGCAATTTTAAAATAGTTCTTCAGCATGATGAATATTTTTTGGAATTTCTTTTTAAGTGGCTAAAGGAATGCCAGTAATCCAAAATGTTCTTTTTCAATAATTTAAACGAGTATCCTTATTTGTGATGTCCGGTTTTGATACGCTCACTGTTCGTTTAAATTTCCTCCATCGAAACCTTTTCTTTACCTACTCTCAGCTTATATTCCACGCCACATTTCAGGGCAAAATTATCTTTTACATGACCGACCGGAAATCCGTAACAAACCGGAAAGTCATATTCTGCAAGTACATCGCGGATTATTTCATAAGCATCCTGTCCGAAAGGCCTTTCTGTATCTTTCATATCTGTAAAACTTCCAATCACGAGCGCTGCAGGTTTATTGAATTTTCCGGCTCTCTTTAACTGATGAAGCATCCGGTCTACATTGTATAAATATTCCCCTATATCTTCAATAAAAAGGATGAGGTTCTTGGTTTTAAAATCCGATGGGCCTCCTACGGTATGCGCAAGTAAAGTAAGATTGCCACCCATAAGCACTGCTTCCACATCTCCTCTCCGGTTAAAAGGATGCGGTTCACAGAAAAATTGCAACTTTTTACCTGTCAGGAGATCCCGAATGGAATGTATAAATGGATCATCAGGTCCCGTATCAAGAAAAGCACCGGCCATTGCTGTGTGCCCGGTAGCAATTTCATAATTTGAATATATATGTGCGTGCAATAAAGTGATATCACTATAGCCCAGGATCCATTTAGGTGATTTACGGAATCTCTTAAAACTGATCTTTTCAATAATTCTGCTCAATCCATATCCTCCCCTCCCAAATAAAATCGCCGCTACTTCATCATCATCCAGCATTTCCTGCAGATCCTCCAGTCTTTCCGCATCAGTACCTGAAAAATAATTGGAAGAAGTGCCACCGACTGTTTTTCCGATCTTAACCCGGAAGCCCCATGATGTCAAAGTATTTACACAGGGTACAATTCTTTCGGCAGACATAAAACCGGCGGGGCAAACAATGCCGATGGTGTCGCCACTTTTTAAGTAAGGAGGGGTTGTATTTGACATGGTTGACCTTTTTAAAGCCTAAAGCTTAAAGCCCAAAGCCCAAAGCCTAAAGCCGAAAGCCTAAAACTAGATTGGAAATAATAAAAATTGAATGTGATTCAAATCTGATTTTTATAATTCAAACTTATAATATTCATTATTCAGGATTCTAAACAACCACTAAAGTTTTAGGCTTTCGGCTTTAGGCTTTAGGCTTTAAGCTTTAAGCTTTGGGCTTTGGGCTTTAAGCTTTGGGCTTTAGGCTTAAGTGATTTCTTTAAAACTAACGCTAACCGAATCAATATTTAATTCATGCTTCACACCACATTTCAATGCATAATTTGTTTTTACGTGGCCAACGGGGAAATTAAAACAAACCGGATATTTATATTCAGCTACCTGTTCCAATACGATATTGTAAACACTTTTTCCAAACTCATCTCCGGGGTCATCGGGTTTAACACGGAATGCCCCAATCAACAACCCTTTTAGATTTTCAAGCTTGCCCGTGCGCTTCAGATTATAAAACATACGGTCAATACTATATAAATATTCCCCGGTATCTTCCAGGAACAGGATCATCCCTTCGGTACGCAGATCTGATGCAGAACCGGCAAGGGTCTCGATCGTTTTAAGATTTCCACCAGCCAGTATTCCCTGTCCAAATCCGGATCTGTTACCCTCATCATATACGATTGGATATTCAATCCTCTTACCTGTTAATGCAGCTTCAATGGATAAAATACTTTCCCATTGACCTTTTTCAATCTGTTCAGAAACCTCCGGAAAACTATTGCACATTTTTGAATGAATGGAAGCTATATGAAACTGATGATTAAGTTGTGCATGAATAACCGTAATATCGCTGAATCCTATAATCCATTTTGGCCTTTCTATGAATTTCTTCCAATCCAGCTGATCAATAATCCTGACACATCCGTAACCCCCCCTTGCACACATGATAGCCTGGATAGAAGGATCATCCAGCATTTGCTGCAGGTCTGCCAACCTTTCTGCATCTGTTCCCCCAAAAATGAAATCGCGGGCTCCTACGGTCCTGCCTATGCGCAGATTAAATCCCCAGCTTTTTATCGTCTGCACTGCCGGCAGGATTTCTTCCGGTGTCATAAATCCTGCGGGACAAGTAATTCCAACTGTATCTCCTGCTTTCAGATAAGACGGAATACGCCAGGGTATTCCATCCAAAATATTGTTATCCTCAATATGCGAAGACTTAAAATTCGCCGATGCCAGCAAAGGGCCACCCAACAGGGATCCCAGGAAAGACTTTCTCTTCATCAAATAAAGTTAACTGTTAACAGTAGACAGTTAACAGCATTTAATTCAAAGATTCGCTTAAAAATGCGTTAGGCGTTAGGCGTTAAGCGTTAGGCGTTACGCCTCTTTAACGTATTTTTGCAATCCGTCATCAAATTATGAAAGAATACAACCGCATCCTGGTTACTGCCGCCCTTCCTTATGCAAACGGACCTATTCATATCGGCCATCTTGCAGGCTGCTATATTCCTGCAGATATTTATGTGCGCTATCAGAGAGCCCGCAAAAAAGACATCCTTTTTATCGGAGGCAGTGATGAACACGGTGTTCCAATAACGATCCGGGCAATGAAAGAAGGAATTACACCACAACAGGTGGTTGACAAATACCATGCTCTTATTAAAAAAAGTTTCGGGCAGATGTTTATCTCTTTCGACATTTACTCCCGTACAACCAACCCCGTACATCATGAAACAGCATCTGCGTTCTTTAAAAAATTGTACGATGATCATATTTTTGAAGAGAAAGAAACAGAACAGTTCTATGATGAGCAAGCAAAAATTTTTCTGGCCGACCGATATATCACCGGCACCTGCCCGATCTGTGGCAATCCAAATGCTTTTGGTGACCAGTGCGAACGTTGCGGATCTTCACTAAGTCCCGACCAGCTGATTAATCCGCGAAGTACGCTCAGTGATGCTGTCCCGGTTAAGAGAAAAACCAAACATTGGTATTTTCCGCTCCAGCATTATGAAAAATTTCTGAAAGAATGGATCCTCAATGGCCATACAGAATGGAAGAATAACGTTTATGGACAGTGTAAAAGCTGGCTCGATAACGGTTTACAGTCCCGCGCCATGACACGTGATGGTAACTGGGGAATTAAAGTGCCCCTGCCGAATGCCGAAGGAAAAGTATTGTACGTATGGTTCGACGCTCCCATCGGTTATATTTCTGCTACAAAAGAGTTAACCCCAAAATGGGCAGACTACTGGCAACAGACTGATACCAAACTGGTACACTTTATTGGTAAAGACAATATTGTATTTCATTGTATTATTTTCCCTGCTATGCTGGAGGCTCATGGACATTTTGTTTTGCCTGACAATGTACCAGCCAATGAATTTCTGAATATTGAAGGAGAAAAGGTCTCTACAAGCCGCAACTGGGCTGTCTGGGTACATGAATACGTGGAAGATTTTCCCGGATGTGAAGATGTTCTCCGTTACGTTCTTTGCGCGAACGCTCCTGAAACCAAGGATAATGATTTTACATGGAAGGATTTTCAGGACCGGAATAACAGCGAACTCGTGTCCATTTTCGGAAATTTTGTAAACAGGACTTTTGTACTGATGCATAAACTTTGCAAAGGAAAAGTTCCTTTCTGGCATGAGAATATTAAAGAGGCTTCCGATGATGAACTGATACGCCAGATTGAACAGACAAAAATTACTGTTGAAAACCTGCTCGAACAATATAAATTCCGTGATGCCCTTTATTCAATTGTTGACCTTGCAAGAAAAGGAAACAAATATCTTCAGGAAAAAGAGCCATGGAAAAAAGCAGGTAAAGAAACGACCACACCTGAAGATCAGGAAAAAATCGACAATTGTTTATATCTGTGTCTGCAACTGACGGCTAATCTTACCATACTTATCAATCCATTTCTTCCTTCAACCGCTAAGAAATTGTTGAATATGATGAAGGTTGTGGAAAGAATGCTTGAATGGGAAAATGCGGGCAGGACGGACCTCTTGAAGATGGGTTACAGTCTCCGGCCTCCGGTGTTGTTATTCAGAAAAATAGAAGACGAAGAAATACAAAAACAAATGGAAAAACTGCATCATAATACGATCAAGCCAGACAATAATATTACCGAAAGTTCTGCAGTGCTCCCTGAAAAAAAACAAGAAATTCAATATACCGATTTTGAAAAACTTGAATTGCGAACAGGTATTGTCCTTTCGGCAGAAAAAGTTGTAAAAGCAGATAAACTGCTGAAACTTGAAGTAGACATGGGTTTCGAAAAGAGGACTATTGTTTCTGGTATTGCACTTCATTTTAAACCTGAGGATATCCTCGGCAAACAGGTGGTTGTGGTAGCCAACCTGGCCCCGCGGAAAATGAAAGGCATTGAAAGCAATGGAATGATCCTGATGGCAGAGGATACCAACGGCAGATTGGTTTTTGTTTCTCCGGATGAAAAGATTATAGCAGGATCTGAAGTGAGGTGAAAATTATTCTTCTCTGTTTACCTTCGGGTAAGAAATTGATTAAAAACTGATTCCAATATGAAAAGAATCATCCGTAAAGTAGCGGTACTGGGTAGTGGTGTAATGGGGTCAAGGATTGCCTGTCACTTCGCGGGAACCGGAGTACAGGTATTATTGCTTGATCGGACCCCTTCAGAATTAAATGCTGCCGAACAGTTAAAGAAACTTACGCTGGATAATCCAGCAGTAAAAAACCGGATCGTAAATGAAGCACTGACATCTGCCATCAAATCGAATCCTTCGCCGGTTTATAACAGTGAAGTGGTGAAACATATCAAGACGGGTAACTTCTCTGATAATATGAAAGATATTTCTGGCTGCGATTGGATTATTGAAGTAGTGGTTGAGCAGCTGGATATAAAAACTGCCATTTTTAGTGAAGTCGAGAAATACAGGAAACCGGGAACCCTAATCAGCTCCAATACTTCCGGTATACCTATTCATCTGATGAATGAAGGCAGATCTGAAGATTTCAAAAGACATTTCTGCGGGACCCATTTTTTCAATCCACCCAGGTACCTGAGACTGCTGGAAATTATTCCTGCACCAGATACTGATCCGGAAGTGATTCAGTTTCTTTTGGAATATGGAGATCTTTATCTTGGTAAAACCACTGTGCTGTGTAAAGACAGTCCTGCTTTTATTGCCAACCGGGTTGGAGTTTTCAGCATGATGGCGATATTCAAACTTATGGAAAAACTGCAACTGAATATTGACCAGGTAGAAACACTGACGGGACCAATTATAGGTCGTCCTAAATCGGCAACCTTTCGCACCGCGGACGTTGTCGGTCTGGACACGCTGGTTAAAGTTGCCCGTGGAATTTATGAAAATTGCCCTTCAGATGAAGCAAGAGATACTTTTAAAATTCCTTCCTGGCTGGAAAAAATGATTGCAAATAACTGGCTTGGTGATAAAACCGGTCAGGGGTTTTTCTCCAAAATAAAAAATCAAAAGGGCGAACGTGAAATATTAACGCTTGACCTGAAGTCATTTGAATATAAACCCAGGGAGAAATCCTCTTTTCAGGGAGTGGATGCTGCCAAACCACTGGATGATCTGAAAGAAAGATTAAAAATTCTGATACAGACGAGGGATAAATCAGGCGATTTTTACCGGCAGTTTCATTACGAACTTTTCTCCTATGTATCGCACCGGATCCCTGAGATCAGTGATGAAATTTTCAGAGTCGATGACGCGATGCGCGCAGGATTTGGATGGGAGATTGGCGCATTTGAAACCTGGGATCTGTTTGGTGTAGAAGAAACAACAAAGAAAATGGAGGCTGCCGGATATAAAACTGCAGCATGGATAAAGGAAATGCTGGCAGGAGGCTTCACCAGTTTTTATAAAATAGAGAAAGGGGAAAAACTTGCGTATTCACCAGCAAAAAAGAATTATGTTTCTGCATTAACGGGAGACCCAGGCGCATTTATTGTAATGCGAAACTTTGAAAATCAAACTATTTGGAAAAATTCAGCTGCAAGGCTTTACCATTTGGGAGATGAAGTGCTGGGATTGGAATGGTATACCAAATTCGGGACTATCGGCGGAGAAGTGATAGAAGGTATTCAGCGCTCAATCGGAATTGCGGAGGAAAAATATAAAGGTCTTGTCATTGCAAATGAAACACAGGATTTTTCTGCGGGTGCTAATATTGGTATGATATTAATGCTGGCAGTTGATCAGGAATTTGAAGAACTGGAAATGGCCATCAGAACATTCCAGAACACCATGATGCGTGTACGATATTCAGCCATTCCGGTTGCGATTGCCCCGCGTGGACTCACCCTTGGTGGTGCCTGTGAAATGAGCCTGCATGCAGATAAAATTGTGCCTGCTGCTGAATCTTATATCGGTCTTGTTGAGCTGGGAGTTGGTCTGATTCCAGGCGGTGGGGGTACAAAAGAATTTGTTCTAAGGGCTGCCGATGAAGTACACGACGGGGAACCAGAAATCATTCCACTGAAAGACCGATTCTTTACAATTGCAACCGCCAAAGTTTCCACTTCAGCTTCCGAAGCTTTCGATCTGGGTATCTTGAAAAAATCAAGAGACTTTATTTCCATCAATCCCGATCGCAGGATCGCTGATGCGAAAAATGCTGTACTGGATTTATACCATGATGGATATACTACTCCATTACAAAGAACAGATATTAAAGTATTGGGCCGGTCAGGGCTCGGGGCATTATATGCAGGCATTAATGTAATGTGGAGAGGAAATTATGCAACTGATCATGATGTGCTGGTAGCGAAAAAACTGGCCTATGTAATGTGTGGAGGAGATTTAAGTGAACCAACAGAAGTATCGGAGCAATACCTGCTGGACCTGGAGAGACAGGCATTTCTTTCACTTTGCGGAGAAAAGAAGACTTTAGAAAGACTACAAAGTGTAATAAAATCAGGCAAACCGATCAGAAATTAATTTAAACTATGAAAACATTTTTATCTGGAATATTAATAGGAAGCTTCTCATTAATGCTCGCCTGTCATGGCAGTGAATCTGCCGGTTCACAGGCTGTAACATCAGATTCTTCTTACGCCATAATAGGAAAAGTTACCGGGATGGATACCGGTCTGATAATCCTGAATCACCGCCAGACAGGGAAAAACGATACTGCAGTGCTTGACCATGGCTATTTCACATATAAAGGAAAAGCGGATACAGCTGAAGTCTGTTCGATCACGCTGGGCAAGCAGGCGAAGCGTTTTTTTCTTGAAAATGGAAAAATATCCATGCTGATAAAAAAAGATTCTCTTCCATATGCGTTGATAACGGGAACCAAAGTACAGGATGAATACAATTATTTTCACAATCAGTTGAGTAAAAGTGTGACTGATCAGATGTCAGCAGTGGATAAAGCCTATGATTCGGCCAACAATAAAAAGAATCAAAGAGCCATGGACAGTCTGGATAAAGTATACAATGCACTCGACCTGGAACAAAAGCAGCTGGTCATGGATTTTACAAAATCGCATCCTTCCTCTGTTGTTTCTGCATTTGAAATATATAATAATTTTTCTTACAACCCACGTCTTGGTCAGCTGGATAGTTTATTTCAACAACTGGATACGAGTGTGCGGGTAACTTATTTCGGAAGACAGCTTCATGATCTGATTGATAAAACTAAATTAACAGCCATTGGAAATCCGGCTCCCGATTTTGCATCCAATGATGAAAACGGCAAATCAGTATCTCTGGCTTCGTTAAAAGGGAAATATGTTCTCGTTGATTTCTGGGCCAGCTGGTGCGGTCCCTGCCGCCTTGAAAATCCGAATGTTGTTAAGGCATTTCACAAATACCATGACAAAGGATTTGACATTTTAGGTGTTTCACTCGATGATACGAAAGCAGACTGGCTTCAGGCAATAAAGAAAGACGGGTTGAACTGGACACAGGTTTCTGATTTAAAAGGCTGGCAGGCGGAAGCGGTCTCATTGTATGGGGTTAAGGGAATTCCGATGAACTATCTTCTGGATAAAAATGGAATCATTGTCGCTAAAGGATTACGCGGCGAAGAACTGGACAGTAAACTGTCTGAATTGTTACATTGACGGGTTTTTTGTCAAGTTATTTTTATGGGTGAAGCCGAGTGGATAAAATCCGAATCAAAAATCCGGATATGGTCGGATTTTTATTTTTACGGAGATGCTGCTTCGCAGGAACTTGCAAATAATATAGCAGTTGATATATCAAATCACTGGAACCAGCCTTCGGGAAATGTAATCATAAAACAGATTCCATATACTATAGAATTCATCATCCGGGGGTTCTACGAAAAAGATCTGATACCTGAAAGTGTTTGGTTTAATACAGATCCAAGAAACAATTATTTCAGGATAGAAGAATTTTCACCGGTACATGTGTCATTTGTAGATGGCATTAAATGCAATACAGGATATTTCAAACTGGATAACCTGCTGCATAATTCGACAACAGCTGCGCATGAATATGGCCATACTATCGGACTGGATCATCCGGAAAAACTCGACATCAGGGGTAAAGGTCAACCTGGTATCATGTATCCCCGGGGCACAGTTTGCGATCCTGCATATCAATATGATCCGGCAGCTGAACCACTGGGCCCTGGTGGTACCATCAACCCTTATACCAGAAAGGTTTTACAGGCGGATATTGATCTGCTTCGCCTGCATACTTTAAGTTGGAACAAAAACGGATTTGCCGTTCTTGGAGATTTTTCAAGCATCTATCACGGGAAAGAACACCCTCCACTATAGATCAGGTGAAGGATATATTATTCGCTAATTTAGCCACTCATCTATGACGCCGATTCTTTCTTTAAAAAGCATAAGTAAAACCTATGGCCGCATACAGGCGTTAAAAGGAGTTTCGTTTGACGTGCCTTCGGGGTCCGTATTCGGAATACTGGGACCTAACGGCAGCGGAAAGACTACCCTGCTGGGTGTCGTTATGGATGTTTTGGCGTCTAATGGTGGCAGTTATAGCTGGTTTGGAAATGCGCCTTCTGAAAAACAAAGAAGAGAAATCGGAACCCTGCTTGAGACGCCCAACTTCTATCACTACCTCTCTGCGCAACATAATCTTGAAATCGCTGCTGCCATAAAGCATAAGCCGGTGGATGATATTGAGCGTGTGCTAAAACTGGTCAGGCTTTACGAAAGAAAAGATTCAAAATTTCAAAGCTTTTCTCTGGGAATGAAACAAAGGCTTGCTATTGCTTCCTGCCTGATCGGCAATCCATCCGTTTTGGTATTTGATGAACCTACAAATGGCCTTGATCCATCCGGCATTGCTGAAATCAGGGAACTGATCATCGAACTGGCTAGTGCGGGTAAAACGATCATACTGGCAAGTCACCTGCTTGCAGAGGTTGAAAAGGTTTGCACCCATGTGGCAATTCTTCAACGGGGCGTACTGATAAAATCCGGTGACGTAAAATCCGCATTAAGTCAGGAAGAATGGATGGAACTGGGCTCAGCTGAAATGGAAAAGCTAAAAGCAATACTGGATCGTTTACCCGGCGTTAATAAGATAATTTCGTCAGGAAATCATTTTCAGGTTTATTTCAATTCCCCATCTCCGGATCCTGCCTGGTTGAATTCCCATTGTTTTGAACAGGGTATCGCGCTGAATTATTTACAACCCCGTAAGGAAAGTCTTGAATCAGCGTTCATCGAGCTAACCAATAATGTAAGCAACTGAACATGCGAAATTTTTTACATACACTTCGGGTTGAATGGCTAAAACTAAAATATTACAGAACCTTCTGGATATTGCTTTCTGTTATCATTGTATGTATTCCGGCTTTCAATTATGTAATTTATGATTTAACAGATAATAGTTTTCCAAAAATTAATGGTCAGAACCTGCTTGGGAATCCATTCTCATTTCCAAATGTCTGGAAAACGGTGCCTTATGATGCAGGCATATTGTTATTCATGCCAGCAATATTAATCATTACGCTTTTTACAAATGAGTATTCCTACCGGACGCATCGTCAGAATATAATAGACGGCTGGAGCCGTGCGCGTTTTATATATATAAAAATTATTGAAGTTTTTTTACTGACTGTTTTTGTAACAATCATCACTGTCCTTACCTGTCTTTATTTTGGTTTTCTGACCCGTACACCCGTGCAACCTAAAGCAGGTTGGCAGGAATACCGTTTCATATTATATTTTTTTGTTGAAATGCTCGATTATTCACTAATTGCCCTTCTCTTCGCAATGATGATACGACGTGCGGGGCTGGCCATGGGAATTTTTTTCCTCTATATGATTATAGAACAATTCGTGGTATCCCTGGGAAGAAATAAATATAAAGTGACATGGGTTGATTATTTACCAGAAGAAGTATCGGACAGGCTGATTCCCCAACCTTTTGCCCGAAGAATGATATCACCTGCAAGTACCAGTCTTTGGGAAAAACATGTTCCTTTGTACCTTTCAATATCAGTTCTGTACATTATCATTTATATATTTATTGTAAGTTGGAGGTTTCGAAAAGCGGATCTCTGAACAACAATTTTTCTAACAGTATTCGATAAACTAAAATTTCGATTAATGAAAAAACTTATTTGCGCCGTGACATTGGGCTTTCTGTCAGCAGTCAGTTTTGCCCAACCCAGGCTTCCTGAACATTATTACTGGGAAAAGCTTCCCAATGGTTTGGAAATTGTTGTAATTGAAAATGATAAAGTGCCGCTGGCAACCATTGAAATTGCTGTAAAGAACGGTGCCTTCACTGAGGATTCTAATTACAATGGACTTTCCCATTTGTTTGAACATATGTTCTTTAAAGCAAATCAGGATTATCCGGACCAGGAAAAATTCCTTAAACGCACACAGGAGCTTGGAGCTATCTGGAACGGAACAACCGGAGATGAAAGAGTGAATTATTTTTTCACTTTTGACAAAGACAGCCTGAATGCAGGATTAAAATTCATGAATGCAGCTATCAGGTTTCCGATTTACCGTACGGAGGATATGAAAAAAGAGAGACCGGTTGTTGACGGTGAATTTCAGCGACTTGAAAGTGATCCGGGCTCACAATTATATTTAGCCTGTCAGAGAAAATTATGGGGCGATCTTACAACCCGTAAAAATGCTATTGGTATTCATGAAGTGATCAATACGGCCACTCCTGAAAAGATGATGATCATTAAGAATAAATATTATTACCCGAATAATTCCATACTGGTGATTTGTGGTGACGTTAAACATGAAGATGCATTCGCCAAAGCAAAAAATATATTCGGCAGCTGGGAGTCCAGTGGATTCGATCCCATCTTAAAATATCCGATTCCGGAATTCCTGCCTCTTAAATCAACTGAATTTTTTGTAAAGGAATCCAGTCTGGCCCAGACGCCTATCGAAATTTTCATGTGGCAGGGACCTGACACGCGCAATGATTCTGCGTCTACAGTTGCTGCAGATGTTTTCTTTACCATACTTGGGATGAATTCTTCCAAATGGCAACAGGCTCTTGTGGACAAAGGGCTCACTACGTTTGCCTCAGCCCAATACCAGACTGAAAAATATGTGGGTCCGGTGGTTGGATTCTTTCAGCCAAATCCCGGCAAACTAAAAGAATGTAATGATGAAATACTAAATCAGATTAAACAATGGGGGAATGATGACTACTATACTGACGAACAACTGAGGAATGCAAAAGAAATTCTGCGGCGTAACGCAATACGGGAAAGGGAGAAACCTTCCGCACAGGCCAGTTATGTTACTTATTCATGGTGCAGCACAGGACTGGATTATATGACGGATTATGAAAAGAATTGTGAAAAAATAACTCGGGCAGATATTAAAAAGTTTGTCACTACATATATTTCCGGTAAGCCTTTTGTCGCCGGAATGACTATTAATCCCGCGATGAATAAAAAACTTAATGCATCTGAAAATTTCAAACCTGGTTTTTAAAAATAAAAAATCTAAATTATTTGTATGAAATATTCAATAAAGAAATTTGCGGGAGCCCTGATACTGTCAGCACTGGTCCTTGCTGCAAAATCGCAGAATAAACCGCCCTATGATATGACAGTGAATGGGGTGAAAGTAATTGTACAGCCCAGTGGAAATGAAATCGTGGAAATCATTACGGTGTTTAAGGGAGGTGTGCAAAATTATCCGGCAGAAAAAGCGGGCATTGAGAGTCTTGCTATTACTGCACTCACAGAATGCGGAACAAAAAACGACAGTAAAAACAGTTTTAAAGACAAACTGGATAAAGTAAGTGCAGAAGTGGGTGGGTCTGCCGGAATGGATTATTCTTCCGTCACACTCAATTGTATTAAAAGCGATCTTGATCAGGTATGGCCACTATACGTTGATGCTATCACCGTTCCTGTTTTTGATACAACTGAATTTAGCCGGATCAAACAGGATGCCATCAGCGGATTAAAATCGCAGGCATCCCGTCCGGATTTTGCCATTTCAAAAATGGCGAAGGAAACTGCCTTTAAAGGAAAAGACTATTCCAAGTCTCCCACTGGTGAAGAAGAAACTTTAAGCAAATTAACGGCAGCTGAGACAAAAGCATATTATTCATCCATCCTTACCAAATCACGTATGCTGATTGTAATTGTGGGTGAACTTGACCGGTCAGTCATTGAACAAAAAGTTAGACAGCTTACAGAAAATATTCCGCAGGGAAAGGAAGTAAAATTGAACAGATACAGCTATGTTCCTTCAAAAAATACTTTTGCTGATCAGAAAAGAGATGTGGCGACAAACTATATCCAGGGAATCACCAGTGGTCCTCAACCTGGTACGGGTGATTACAACGCATTTGTTATCGCTATGCGAATATTTGGCAACCGGCAATTTCTGGAAGTGAGAACGAACAATGGTTTGTCCTATGCACCACAAACACGTTTTAATCCCGGATTATCCCCTTATACTTTTATTCAGGTTACTACAACCAATCCGGATAAGTATATTAATGTCATGGACAATCTTCTCGCAAAAACACATGGCGAAGGATTTAGTTCAGATGAAGTTAAAAACACTAAAACAGGTTATGTAACGTCTTTTTATTACCAAATGGAAACTAACTCTGCCCAGGCAGCATCTCTTGCTGCAAACGAAGTTCTTTTCAATGACTGGCGCCGTTCCATCCGAATCAATGAAGACATGAAAAAAGTTAGTGTGGAGGATGTTAATAAGGCATTTAATAAATATGTAAAGGATTTTACCTGGGTATATCAGGGCGATACGAGTAAGGTGACTCCTGCATTATATACTACTGCACCTTCAGATACAAAAATGCCCGAATCCAAAGTAAAGAATAATAATAAAAATTAATCAATGTTGAATGAGATCCCTGAAAGCAGCATCGATTGTAGGATAAATAAATTGGAAACCCTGTTGTTTTAATTTGTTTGCACTGATGTTGCTGCTTTTCAGGACCTCTTCACTTCTTTCCCCAAGCATCAGCCGGAGGATAAAATTTGGAACAGGGATTGGTATATAAAAACTTCCCTTCATTTTTTTTGCAAGTTCCAGGGTAAAGGTTCTGTTATTTACGGGATTCGGTGCCACAGCATTGTATACGCCGGACCATGCAGCATTTGTCATAGCTTCCATATAAAGTCGGCATATATCTTCAATGTGGATCCAGCTGATAATTTGTTTTCCGCTTCCCAGAATACCTGCAATGCCATACCTGATGGGTTTTGCAAATTCAGGAAAAGCACCGCCATCATTACTCAGTACGATACCGGTTCTAAGAATGACCAGCCTCTTATCCAGAGAAGTTGCCGGTTGTATGGATTTTTCCCAGGCCTGGCACGTTGCTCCAAGAAAACCAGAGTCTGGTGAATCCGTTTCTGTAGCAGGTCCCGGAATATTTTGATTGTACCAACCGATAGCAGACGCACTCACCACTGAAACGATATTGTTGGGAATACTTTTCATTGCTTTAATTAGCAGTTCACTACTCCTGGTACGGCTTTCAATAATTTCTCTTTTTCTTTTGTCAGTCCAGGGTTTATCTGCTACACCTGCTCCTGCAAGATGAATGATATATTTTGCCTGTTGAAATGCTTCTTCATTTACAGTTTGCTCATCTAAATTCCATGCCGCGTAAGAGATTTCGGGTGAAGATTTTCTATATGTTCTGGGAGTTCTGGAAAAAATGATCACCCTGAAACCTCGGGATACAAGAAAAATTGAAAGAGACCTTCCGATAAGGCCTGTACCACCTGTAATGATCACAGTATCCATTGAATCAATATTTTTAAAAAAAAATCCCTCCCGCGGTAAGCTGGAAGGGACTAAACAACTAAAAACAAACGATATTCAAATTCTTAATCGGGTTTCTTGCCATCCAGAAAACTATTGATGGTACTAATCTCTCCCTGATTATTTTTATCGGCTTTAACTTCATACTGACTGTAAAAACTCTCAACGCTTGTCACCGTATTATAAAGTTCCAGGTTTCGGCGGATGTAGGCCGGCACAGTTTCAAACTCATTGTTCGGATCCGCAGCATTCATATTGAACGACAAGTTGCGCAATTTGTTGATCCTTTCTGCTGCCCGGCGTCTCAGGCCTTCTGCTTCGTCCTGCACTGCAGGCTCCTCTGCAGGCTGATTCGCCATAGATTCCGATTGTGTCTGATGGGCCCCAGGCACATCCGCCGCTGGAATTTCATCTTTAAATACGAGCTGCATATCTGCAGAAGGATTTTGATCCTGAGCAGGATTT
>Ga0207102_1001_pt2 | contig 19366 bp, 23 predicted proteins | sample Alteio_BWMinHeat_80_FD_153573 | JGI IMG/M metagenome (GOLD analysis project Ga0207102, IMG submission 153573) | Enriched cells from forest soil in Barre Woods Harvard Forest LTER site, Petersham, Massachusetts, United States -... | ecosystem: Environmental > Terrestrial > Soil > Temperate forest >... | reverse complement strand
AACCAGCGTCGCGACGCCTATGGCGGTCCCGTTGAAAATCGTTCGAGACTCCTGCTCGAAGTTGTCGAGGCTGCGGCGTCCGTCTGGCAGCCGGAGAAAGTCGGCGTGCGTTTGTCGCCATCGTTTTCTTTGCAGGCGATGAAGGACAGCGACCCCGAGCGGCTATTCACCTACATTGCCGAACAACTGTCAGTTCGTAACGTTGGCTATATCCATATCGTCGAGCCGAGCGATCCGCGCGGAGATCCGAACATCAGGTTGTTCGATCCACAAGTACTGCGCGAGGCCTTCAGTGGGGCGTACCTGGCGAACGGTGGGTACAACAGATCACGAGCCGTGGCGGCGCTGGAGGCAGGAAACGCAGATTTTATTGTGTTCAGCCGGCCCTTCATAGCCAACCCGGATCTGCCATCTAGGTTGCTAAAGGACCTGCCTCTTGCAGTAGCCGATCCTGCGAGTTTCTATGGAGGCGGCCTGAAGGGTTATACCGATTATGCTGCCTATAATGCGCCGGTATAGGACGATTACCCCCCGACGGATTGAGGCGGCTTCATTCTTCAAGAGTTAGGAAGCGGGGGCTACCCGACGTGTGGTGACATGCAGCTAAGCGCGCGTTCCCGCTTCGACGGCGGGCCCGCCATAACCTTCAATCAAGCAAGTTGCACCTCCCTCTATTGCCCTCGCAATCAATCAGTTCACGCTGCCGAACAGCGAGGCGAGCCGTACCGTCGACGACAGCGGAAAACGGCCGCTCGAGACGCGCCGCCCACACCCTGCCTGTAATCTCTTCGGTGACCGGCGAGACGAGTTGAACATTCGTCACGCAACCTCTGCCGTCGGTCAGTGAGATATTGCCGTTGACGGCCGAGACGGTCGAACGACAGGGCGTGTTGACGCTCTGCCTGCAGGATCGCAGGAGCAAATATTCCGAACACGAATAGATGTTATGCCCAGCACCTAAGTTTACGGCCGTGGGACGAGGTCGTTAGCGTCCGCGGCAGGGGTGACGGCGTCGCCTGTCCAATGACAGCCAGTAATGCTGCTTTTCGACGTTGTGCTAGTGGTCAAGACAGGGGAGAACACATGCTGACACTTTTCGACAGTCTGAAAATCGGTGATCTAACCATTCCGAATCGCATCATAATGGCCGCTGACACGTTGCAGGGCGGGCGAGGACGACGTACCGGTCGCAGCGAACGGAGAATACTACGCTCAGCGCGCCAGCGCAGGGCTGATAATCAGCGAGGCAACCAATGTCAGCCCGCGATCATGCGCTTTCGAACATGCGCCGGGGATCTGGACCGACAAGCAAACAGCAGGCTGGCGGAACGTGACGGCCGCGGTGCACCGCGATGGAGGGTATATCTTTATGCAGCTCTGGCATTGCGGTCGCGTCGGCGCTGAGGGCATACAGGAACGCGGAGAAGGAACATCGGGCTTCGCGACGATGGTCATCAGCCAGTGCGTCCACGCGCCTCGGCGAACGCAGTCTGCCAGATCAATTCGCGCAACCCCTTGGTCTGGGACTCGATGTCCTCCCGGATGGTGAAGTCAACGAGCGAGGTCTTGAACCGATCCAGGACCTCATCTGAGGATCCCCCGCCTCGGGGTGAGAAGCGCACGATGACGAAGTTACCTTCGCGGGAGGTTTCGAAGATCGCGAACTCGGTGAGCGCGTAGCATGTTCGCAGGACGGCCGAGAGCCGATGGATGCTTGTGTCGATGATTGCGCTGATGCCGTCTGGCGCGGTGACCGACGGAGACGCCCCTGATCGACGCGCAGGTCAACAGCAAGGCCGACGCCGATGCCGCGCGCGCCAAGCACGCAGCCAACATTCCCCTCGGTCGGATGGCGCGCCGTGAGGAGATCGCCGGCGCCACACTCTTTCTAGCGTCCGATGACAGCAGCTTCGTCGCGGGAAGCGAGCTCATGGTCGATGGCCGCATGTGTTCCGTCTGACACCGTTCGCGTATCCGGACCGCTCCAACAGTGGCGGCCCGGGCGGTTTTGGCCGAAACCGTCTTGAGACACGTAGTGACTTGGCCCTGCGCCCGGCGTCGCCTGCGAAAACCAATCGTTTCCTATCGAGCTAACGCGCCCGGGCCCGTGCTGCGCTCTCGATGATCTCGTCGACCTTGTGAAGACCGCGATCCGCGACATACGACTGCCCCAACCCGGCTGCCACGATCTGGTCGTGGCCACGTTCGGACCGCGCCGCCGGTTCCTACCTCGGATTGAAGATGATCGATCCAGCTCTCGCTCGAAACTTTTCAGCCGATAAAGTATGATCCAAGGCCTCGCCGAGCCGGTTGCCGCAGACGTCCTCAAACCGCTTGGGGAAGAACAATTGATGCTCGCCGTGCTCCCACAATGAGCGCGGAATTATCTTCAGGTCGCGGCAGCATTCGCTAAGTTGTCGCTCAATCGCGAGCGAGCGCCAAAACGGCGATTTCGTCGGCCACCAGCGCATTGTCCATGACCCGATCGAATCTCAGTAGGAGACAGTCACTGGAACGGGCCCGTGGAACGTACGTTAGCTCCCAGTCGGCCTCGTTGAGCGGCTTGAGTCGGGGCGCCTCGATCGTGAACCGCTTGTGCAGCGGTCGGCCTCCCGTCGAGACATCCAACTGGTATTCCTGACCAGTAAGAAATACTGGCAGATGCGAAGGACCTGCACCCATGCCGCGCTTGATCCGCCCGGGCTCCATCAGCAATGTCAGGCGCCGTGCGTCGGGAGACCAAAGCTCCTGGCCTAGAAGCAGGAAGGCGTCGTCAATCGCACGACCAGCGCCGTCGGTCAGCCGAATCTGATCGCGATCGAAGTCCGCCTCCGCGGGTCCAGAAAACTCGACGTAGAAGCGAAGTACGTTCGCTGGAAGATCGCGCGCTGTGGGTAAGATGCGCGACGCAACGACGGCATTTCGCTCCGGCTTCTCTGCCACTTCTATCCAGGGCACTTTGTCGGCGCGCCTCCGGGGGGATGTACTTTCCGCCGGGGAAGTCGAATTCCACCCAAATCTTCTCAAGACGAATTGGAAGCGGACCAACAGGAATGGTCTCCAAGGTCAATGCCCCAGTATCGGCCTCGCGAGTGAGGATACGAAAAAGCGCTCGCTTATCAGGTCAGCGCGAAGTGATGACCCTACGAACATCACCTGTTCGCCCACCGGCCCTGCCGGCATATGCGGCGACAAATCGTGCATCATCTCACGTTGGGGCGCATTCTCATGCGTAAAGCTCGGCGCGTCCTCCAGATTCGAGACCGGCAACACTACCGGTCCGCGCGCCGCATTCGTGATGAAAAGACGATCTTCTCCCTCGTCGCGATAGGCGACCATACTGATCGGCTGACCATTGCCCATGTCGCCGATGGTCTTGCCTACAACGGAGGTGCCGTCTTTGAGGTCATCCACCGGGATCGTGACAATTGGACTGCAGGCGTACGCAGCAATCAGCGTATCCACACCCTTGAGGTTGGCAAACTGCATCGTCCGGATCGGTGCACGTGTCTCGTAGATGCCGTGGGACACATGGTAAATCTCGAGATGCGTTTCGCTGCTCCGCCCCGAGAAAGAATACGGCACGCGACCCAAAACGGAGCAGAATTCCTGGTTGGACACACCTGAAACGAAAAGCTCGCTTTTGTGGTATTTGGTATCGACTATCACCATCGAGCGCATGGGCGTTTTAGCTTTTTCGTCGTAGTACTTCGGTTCGGGCACCGGCCATTCGCCGGCCCGCGAACGAAAGGTCTTCTCGGGAGGGCACATTTGACAGCTTGAAACTCGAGCCGGGATTGCCTAGCTCGAAAAGCGATATATCGCCGCTAAGAGAGACGCGCACGACGGCCGGCTCCACGGCGCCCGAGATCTTCACCCCGAGGGACAGGTAGACTGCGCGTTCGGTCGGGTGCACCGCCAATCCGTTAAAGGCAAGCTGGCGCGGGGCCACTTCAAGCGAATCCGCGATCTTCTCGTCAATATCTTCAAAGAAGAACGGTTGTACCTCCACGGGCTCCCCGCTCGTCTTTGATGGGTAGGCAAATATCGCGGCCCCTTTGCCGTCCCCAGAAACAACGTTCCATCAGGTGCGAAAGCGAGCGCACCGGCCGACAATGGTCCAGACTGGTTGGAGCGATCCCCTCTGGTAGTCTCCTTCATATACTCCTCCATCAAGCTGATGCCCGCCAACATTGCCGAACTTCAATCAACTTCGAATCTCTTCGGCACTCATGAAGTCGAAATTCGGGAATAAGATCTATGTCCCGACGGAATGACTGACTGGCGAAGGTCTCCCTTCGATAGATGCCGTCGCATGTCCCTGATATCCCTAGACGTCTCTGCCGCAGCAGCGAGCGTGCCAGAGAGCCACAAAAATTAGAGCAAGCTTAGTTTTTCGAAAAGTCCGCCGGAAACGAGCATCTCGGCTACGTGGCCGCTCAAATTAACCCCAACCACCAGACAGCGCGGCGAACCTCTCGGCTAGAGCACCTCACGTGTTCTTCAGCGTGACGCGGAATTCCGCTTCGGTCTTGGCCTTGACCTCGTCGAGCGTAACGCCGTCGGCGAGCTCGATCAGCGCCATGCCGTCCTTGCCGTGCTTGTCGATGGTGAAGACGGCAAGATCGGTGACGACCATGTCGACCACGCGCTCGCCGGTCAGCGGCAGGTTGCACTGCTTCAGGAGCTTCGGGCCGTCCTTGGCGGAATGCTCCATCACCACGACGACGCGCTTGACGCCAGCGACGAGGTCCATGGCGCCGCCCATACCCTTCACCATCTTGCCGGGGATCATCCAGTTGGCGAGGCCGCCGTTCTGGCCGACCTGCATGGCGCCGAGGATCGACAGATCGATATGGCCGCCGCGCACCATGCCGAAGGAATCGGCCGAGGAGAAATAGCTCGTCGATGGCAGCTCGCTCACCGTCTGCTTGCCGGCGTTGATGAGGTCGGGATCGACCTCGTCCTCACAGGGGAACGGGCCCTTGCCGAGCATACCGTTCTCGCTTTGGAGCTGAACGTCGACGCCCTCGGGAATGTAGTTCGACACCAGCGTCGGGATGCCGATGCCGAGATTGACGTAGTAGCCGTCGCGCAACTCCTTGGCGGCACGCGCAGCCATCTGTTCACGGGTCCAGGTGGGCTCTCCTGATGAGTTGCTGGTTACGCCGCGGGCCGCGGGCGGGTGTTGCGTAACTCGATCCGCTTGTTGGCCGAACCGACCTCGATGATGCGCTTCACGAAGATGCCAAGCGTGTGGTGGATGTAGTCCGGATCGATTTCGCCGGCCGGCACGAGGTGCTTGGCCTCGGCGACGGTGACCTTCGCGGCGGTCGCCATCATCGGATTAAAGTTACGCGCGGTTTTGCGATAGACCAGGTTGCCGGCGGTATCGCCCTTCCAGGCGTGGACGATGGCGAGGTCGGCGAACAGGCCGCGCTGCATGATGTACTTCTCGCCGTCGAACTCCTTCACTTCCTTGCCCTCGGCGATCAGCGTGCCGACGCCGGTCTTGGTGTAGAAGCCCGGGATTCCGGCGCCGCCGGCGCGGATGCGCTCGGCGAGCGTGCCCTGCGGGTTGAACTCGAGCTCGAGCTCGCCGGCGAGATATTGCTGGGCGAACAGCTTGTTCTCGCCCACATAGGGCGAGATCATCTTCTTGATCTGGCGCGTTTCAGGACAAATGGGCGGTCGGCCTTTCCTGATCGGTCAACGAGAACGGGACCTTTCCATTCGCATTCAACGACAGAAATTCCGGATTTTTCTGCTCGCCTTTCCGAACATTCACGGATTTCAGCTCGTATGGAAGCCCGAGCTCCTCAAGTGTGATCGGGACCTTCACACTGTTCGGAGTCGAGAACGCATACGCCTGGATCGTCATTTCTTTCTCCTCTCTAACTCAAGCGGGGGTTCTGCCAGGTTCGGGGGGCGCTAATCAAACCCGCCAAAACCGCGGGTACGCTGCTTGTTACGGCGTACGTCGCAATGGCTCGCATCGCACTCGTAGCAAGAGCGTCGCAGGCGCGAGTCACCAAGCTCGCCATGACGGCCTCCTTCCTTTTCGGAGTCCGGAGAGCACCGTGATAATTTCGGTCGGCTCTAATCGGCGTCGGTAGTCGACATCAACGAACGACAACACGATCTGCCCATCTTGACCGACCACGTAAGTTGCTGGTATGGGCAGCACCCAATCCGCGGCGGCGTTCATCTCCGAGAGCGGATGCCCGAACTGCTGGTAAATTGCGTGCAGTTCATCCGGCAGAGGAAACGCCAAGCCGTAATCACGGGCGACTTCCGAACCAGGGTCGCAAGCGAGATGGAAAGGTATGTCCTGCGCGGGCATGCGCATTTTCTGAGGAGATATCGCAACCAGCGAAGCTCCCAATCCGGCGATTCCGGGATAGAGATCCGTCAAGGCCTCAAGTTCGAGCGTGCAGTAAGGGCACCAATCGCCACGATAAAAGCTAATCACGACCGGGCCGGATTTGCACAGCGATGACAGCGAAACTGTGCTGCCTTTCACGTTCGTCAGCGCGAAGTCCAGCGCTTGATCACCTGCCTTCAAGGCGCGCTCTGCCAGGCCGGCAGACATCAACGCGAGGTCGGCTCGGAGCGTCGCAGCTACGGTCTGCGAATGGGTCTCCAGGGAGAACTGTTCGCTTCGATCGCGTAGCCTTTTTTCCAGTGACATTGTGCACTCCATCGGCCTTTCAGGAAGACAATTGGCCGATTTCTGGGAGGCACGGCAGATAGTTCGAGGTGATAAGCGTCATTCCTGGCGAGAATGAGCATGACCGTCCGATCGCTGGTCATAGATGACAGCCTATGGCTGACGAGGTCGGTCGGCGATCCGGTTCACCGCGCTTTGCGGGGTACGATGGTGTCCCGAGGACAAGTCGGCAGCCTTGCCCAACTTTCCGTGCCGTCAATGTCGAATCCGTCAGCGAGCCCATGCGCGACGCAACGTCGAAACCAGCTTCTACGAGACCGACGTTTCGATCATCGAGTACGACGTAAAGCGCCGAGTGCTGGTCGAGAAAGGCTGGCAGGTGTGGCATGACTGGAGGCGCGCGAACGTGACGGCCGCGCAGACTCGTAGCCAGCCAGACAAGGCGTCCCCGGCGCCCCGCGCAGTGAGGTCCGCTTCCTCGGCCTCTTCGATCACGCATTTGGCATACTCGTAGAAGTTTTGACGAACGGACTGACCGACTGCCCTTCGACATTGTCGAGTTCATAGAGATTCGAAGCCGGCATTTGGGCTTCCGTCGCCAACGTTGTGGGGAAATCGGCGGCGGTAGCTGACGCCCTGAACGATAATTCCATCCTGGGAATAACTCTTATTCCAACGGCGTCCTCTGCTACTGACACAACGGTGGCCGCAGCGCACCGCTAGGTAAGGCCGTGTTCAAGGGAACGGCTCGCGCCGACTCCCGACTCAGCGATTAAGGGAATGCAACGATGTCGAGACTACAGAACAAGGTCGCCGTGATTACCGGCGGCGCCAGCGGGATTGGACTGGCAGCGGCACAGCGGTTCGTCGCCGAAGGGGCGTTCGTCTATATCTTCGCCCGCCGTCAAGAAGAACTGGACAAGACGGTTGCCGCGATCGGCCGGAACGTCGCCGGCGTGCAAGGCGACGTCCGCAAGCTCGAGGATCTCGACCGGCTCTACGCCAAGGTCGCATCCGATGGCCGCAAGATCGACGTGGTGGTCGCCAATGTCGGCGCCGTCAACAGCGTGAAGCTCGCCGATGTCACCATCGAGAGCTTCAACCACAATTTCGACGTCAACGCCCGGGGCGTGCTGTTCACGGTGCAGAAGTCGCTGCCGCTCCTGAACAATGGCGCATCGGTCATCCTGACTAGCACGATCGCCTCCCTGCGCGGCTTCCCCGGTCGCAGCGCCTACGCCGCGTCCAAGACCGCACTGCGATCCTATACCCGGACTTGGACGATGGAGCTCAAGGACCGGGGCATCCGGGTCAACACGATCACCCCGGGTCCTTGCGACACGCCGCTGATCGACGCCGAGGTCAGTTCGCCCTAGGAGGCGGCCGCCGTGCGCGCCAAGCATGCCGCGAACATCCCGCTCGGCCGCATGGCGCGGCCCGAGGAAATCGCGGCAGCGATGCTGTTTCTGGCCTCTGAGGACAGCAGCTTCGTCGCCGGCAGCGAACTGCTGGTCGACGGCGGCATGTGCTCTGTCTGAGCCAGTCCGGCCCATCGTTTTCAGCCCGCTCCAATCGTCCGGCGCGCCGTTCTCCCGACAGGCCCAAGCGCAGCCGTTCCCATCTTGTAAACGTTCCCATCTTGTAAAGAGGATTTCAATGCCAAGGAAAAGTTGGCCTCGTCACTGGTGGCAGTAGCGGAATGGGTTTCGCCACCGCCAAGCGCTTCGTTGAAGAAGGCGCGTTCGTCTACATCCACGGGCGCCGCCAGGCGGAACTGGACAAGGCGGTATCGCTGATCGGCCACGGCGTCGCTGCAGTGCAGGGTGACGTGTCCAACCTCGCCGATCTCGACCGGCTCTACGCCAAGGTCGCCAGCGAGAAGGGCAAGATCGATATCCTCTTCGCCGGGGCGGGCATCGTTGATCCTCAGCCGCTCGCCGAGACGACGGAGGAAAGGTTCGACAACGTGTTTGCGATCAACACGCGGGGCCTGGCCTTCACGGTGAAGAAGGCCCTGCCGCTTCTGAATGACGGCGGGGCGATCATCGTGATCACCTCGATCGCCACACAAAAGGGCATCCCCGGTTTCACGGCCTACAGCGCCACCAAGGCGGCAGTCCGCTCCTTCGTCCGTACGTGGACGGCAGAGTTGAAGGATCGTCGCATCCGGGTCAATGCGATTTCCCCGGGCCCGATCGACACTCCGATCTTCGAGCAGCAGGCGCCGACCAAACAGGGGGCCGACCAAGCCCGCGCCCAGTTTGCGGCGGCCGTCCCGTTCGGGCGGCTCGGCCGCCCGGAGGAGATCGCATCGACCGCCTTGTTCCTCGCTTCTGACGAAGCAAGCTTCATCGCAGGCGTGGACCTCCCAGTCGACGGCGGCATGACCGCGATTTGAAACTGTCGATCCGCCGCCCTGGACGATCCCCTCGTTGAGGGCGGCGGCCGCTGGAGGGATTGCCAGGATCCTGGTCAACTCCCGCCTCTTGCGGGCCATGCGCTTCCGAGGCGATTCCATTCGCCGGAGACTAGCCTCGCCCGTGATTGAGGCACCGCGTCCAGAAATCCAAATGAGATCCGACTAGCATGACAACAGCAGCAACGGCGCTGCCGGTGATCGCATAGGCGTACATGGCCTCGAGCGCAGCCACGCCGAGGGCCCGCATAGCGTTAGCAGCGCGCGCTCCAAGTCCGGCCTCACCTTCCTCGCTTAGGGCGGATTCCGCGCCGCGAGCAACACAGGAATTATGTTGATAGTACCGGGGCATCGCTCGTCTCCGCGATTGGTCGCTTGCACGGAGAGAAATGCCCTCTTTCATTCGGTTGCGGCAGATGGGTTGGGGGATATGCCTCATTCCCATTCGGAATAGATGAGGAATCGAGCGCCCTGCCCTTCCCATGCAGCAAACACATCGGCTACGGACCGTTAAGGAGTAACCTCGTGTAGTATTGCACAGATTGCTGTCATCCGAGAAATCGGGTGACGAACAAAGCGTGTCACAGCGGTCAATACGGGACCGACATCTGCAACGGGAGCGATTGCAGAGAGAAATTCAGCCAGCTCGCGGCCATGTGCTTCTCCCTGCTGCCGCACGGCGGTCGTCAACGCACTCAATTCTCCGCTTAGGTGAAGCGGAATCAAAAGTGTGCGGATGAGTGAAAGGTATGGCGGCGAGTACGAAAGATGCCGGTACATACTCGCGACAAGCTTTGTGTCGGAATCCTCGCCAAAAGTATTTAGTTCATAGACAAGACGACGGACCGCGGGAGCAATCTTCTGCATGGCAGGAAGTGGGGGAAGCACGCCATTATGGAGACGAGTAACAGCTCTTGGCGAGTTCGACGTTGAGGTCGAAACAGCATTCACGCGGGCGTCATGACCTGCGAAGCGCGAGCAAAAAGCCGAAAGGCACACAAGCGCCAAGGCGTTCGTATGATAATAGCTGTTAAGTATGGACCGAATGCTGGAAGATGCATCCTCGTTGATACCAGAGGCCGTCATGGTGTCCTGCGAGAAGGCCGGTATCTGTGGGAGCGCCAACTGCTGAAGAACCTGTTTGGCTCGAGCAGGTGCATGTTCCAAGTATAGGGGTTTTACGCTTGTCCACACCCAGTCGAGCGCACCCGGCATCGTCGCAAGGTGCCGCCAGATGAGATTTACGACGCTGACGTCAAGGGTATTGCGAATGTCGGAAAATATTTCTGCGACCGCTGGAGACGCATTGGCTTCTGTTACTGCCGGGAGTGGATCTTGGAGAATTTCTGTTGTGCTCATGGCTGGGCGAGCGGCTACCTAATAAAGACGAAACGGCCTGCTCTTAGCGTACTACGCCTGCGCGAGCATAGCGATACCCAGGAGCGAGGAGGTAGGGCCCACCGCGACATTCCTCAATGGAATGATTGATATTGCTGTCAGCTGTCTGCCGCATTTTGCCGAAATCGCCAATCCTTCGCGGATTGCTACACCAAGGAGCGGCGAAATGATCAACGGTTTCAAGCTTCACGAGAATTCCACTGCCCCTGCCGGTTTCCAAGCCCGCGCAGCTTGCGATCGTTCGCCGCAAGGCGGCCGAACTCAATCAAGCGTTGTTCGGGGGAGATCCTCGACAGCGTTGGGAAGGCTTGGGGCTTCGTGCCCAACCTGTGGCGAGTGCTGGCCGAGAGCCCCGCGGCGCTCGAGGCTTACAGCACCCTTTGGGGAATCGCGGATAAAGACAAGCTTCACTCCCCAGGAGCGCAACCTCGCCTATCTGGCCATCATTTACGAAAACGAGTGCACCTACTGCATGGCTGGTCATACCAACCTCTCCAAGATGACGAAGGTGGACGATGCGGCTATCGCAGCCGCGCGCGTCGGTAAGCCAATCGACGATGCGAAGCTTGAAGCCCTGCGCCAATTCGCTGCCAAGGTAACGCGCCAGCGCGGGGTCGTAAGCGAGGCGGACGTCGCGGCATTCAAGGCGGCCGGCTACGACAACCGTGCGGGTGCTCGATGTGCTGGTGCTCGCCGCGACCAAGCTCATCTCCAATTACACCAATCACCTCGCGCAGACGCCCAACGACGCCTTCATGAAAGGCGCCGAATGGACTGCCCCCGGCAAACTCAAGCCGGCCGCATAAGCTCCGACGGTTGCCGCCTTTGCCTTTGGTAAGGCGGTCCTTTGTTTTGAGAGTTCAGGACAATGAAACGGTTCTTCTTTGACCTCGAAGGAGAAGGGAATGTCTCCGATCCCGGCGGGCTCATAGCGAACTCGCAGCCTTCCGTGCAGCGCAGAGGCTTGCAGTGGAGTTAGCCGGCTCTCGCCCAAACCTGAGGGGAACGACTTCAGTAGTCGTTACGAGCAAGGACCCTCGCGAATACTACCATGTATCTATCTAAAGCAGCAGCGCGCGAAATTAGTCCAATGCCAGTATAGCCAGATGAAATAGATTCGAGAGGTTCGCATGAAACCGAATTGGACGCCATGGAAATGGCTCGCAGTTGCTGCTGCCACCGTTGTGGTTGGGGCCACAGGTATCGCGCTCAGCTACTCACAAGACGTTTCCGAGCCGCGACTGGGACCGGATTGGCAGTGCACGGAAAGCGCGATCTTCATCACTACATGCGCACCCCCTGAGGTTCGGGCACCCGACGTTGCGTCCGCCGCCCGATGTCCATGAACAGTTTGATGCTCGTCACGGTAGAGGCAAGGTCAGTGGGCTGGCCAGGGCGCCATTTAGAAGTGACTCCGTCGATTTTCTGGAAGTGAAAGGATCGACAGATGGTACCTCTCAGCAGCCAGCGCGTCCTCCTCGTCGGGGGCAGTTCCGGCATTGGCCTCGCAGTCGCGAAATTTTCGGTCGCGGCAGGCGCGAAGGTTACGATTGTGTCGCGATCGATTGATAGGCTCTCTGCGGCAGTTCAGGAATTGGGTAGCGAAGTTGAGTCCTCGCCTCACCGATTTGATGGCCCGGTGAGTCGAGCTCAACCGACGCAGGGCGGCCCTCGCGTTCGACATAGCCGAACGTCTGCTGATCCTGGCAAAAAAAGCGAGCACTTAATGCTCAAGGAGCGGTATTATGGAGTTGCGCCAATAATCAGCTAAGAAAAGATAGGGCGCGACAAGCTTCACAGCGACGGGAGACACGCTCATGCCGCATTTTGATTTGGCCCGGATCGGATCTCGGGAATACGCGCGTGAAGTTGCTCAACTCTGGGAACGACTGCTCGGGGACTACGACGTCGGCCAAGTTGCCGTTCGCGAGCTCGTTTATGATTCCTGGTTACGCTGCAAGAAAATGGGTGTCGACCCACTTAGGAAAGCCGCTCCTAAAGCACCTACGATGGAACATCTGGCGATCAGTGAACAACGCTTGCGCTCGGTCATGCAAGCCTCGCTCAACTCAGTCGCCCCGTTCCTAAGCGAAGCCAAGTCAGTTCTCATCGGGAGTGGCCGAACCGGCAATCTCTTCTTCGTGGAAGGGGACCCGCGTCTCTCCGAGGGGCTCGCCGAAAACTCGGTAGTCGCCGGTGCCGCTTGGGACGAGTTGAAGATTGGCACGAATGCCATCGGCACGGCGCTCAAACTGCAGCAAAAAGTCTTGGTCCACGGAGAGGAGCATTTTTGTCATGCTGGAAAGAAGTGGAGTTGTGCGGCGGACGTGATCCGCGATCCGATCGACCGCAGTGTTCTTGGTGTTGTTGATCTCACCGGTCCCGCCGACGCCGTGTCGCTTCGAGCGAGCGCTCTGATTTCAGCGCTGGTCGAACGCATCGAGAGCGAATTGTCACGACTTGATCTCGTTGACCAGGTTGGTCTGATCGACAACTTCCATGAGAAACGCAAATTTGGGGAAGGTCTCGTGGTCGTCGATCGACGAGGCCTCGTCGTACGCTGTACGTCGCACTCGAAACTCGAGACGGCGAACGTACGCCAAGGTCAATATCTGACTGGATTGAAGGGTCTTTCCTTCGAGAAGTGGACACTTGACCTGGCCCACGAGGTATTGCACGGCGGGGAGATTGAATGGATCAAGAACAACTCAGAGGTCATCGGCGCTGCAATCCATATCCCCTCCAACGCGGCCCGGCCGGCGCCACGCCTCGATCTGCCGGCACCGCTTAAGAGCTTGTTAGACTGCTCGCCTTCCCAGATTTCCATTGTTCAGAATGCAGCGATCCTCGCTCAGAACGATCTGCCAGTGCTGATCACCGGCGAAACCGGAACCGGCAAGGGCGTGATGGCGGCGGCGATCCATTTGTCCGGTGTCCGTGCCAGCAAGCCAATCATCGCCGTAAACTGCGCTGCAATCCCTCGCGACCTGATTGGAATCGAATTGTTCGGCTACGTCGAGGGAGCCTTCACCGGAGCGCGGCGCGGCGGGATGTCTGGTCGCGTTGAGGACGCCGATGGAGGAACACTGTTTCTAGACGAGATTGGCGATATGCCGCTGGAGATACAGCCGTACCTGCTTCGCGTCCTGGAAAACGGCTATGTATCCCGGCTGGGCGAAAGCCGCCAACGTCGAGTAGACGTGCGGATCATCGCGGCAACGAACTTGCCGATCGAAGAGCTCTTGAACCAGCGTCGTTTTCGAGCCGACCTCTACTACAGGCTAAACGTGGCGCGACTACATCTTCCGGCGCTCCGCGAGCGACGTGGAGACATCCCCTTCTTGGCGGAACGGATGTACGCGCAGATTCGAAAATCCGAGAATTCCCGTCTTTTGGACCGAGCCGCTATTGATCGTCTCATGATCCAGGATCTACCGGGTAATGTTCGTGAGCTAAAGACCAAGGTCGAGCGCTACGTGGCGGGTTTGCCTATAGACGATGAGGGGGTTTCGCGGCACGAACCGGCGGGACCGGCTCTCACGCTGCCGGGTATCCAACGCAACCTCATTCTGAGCGCCCTCTCACGGCATTCCGGGAACATCAGCAAGGTCTCAGAAGAGTTGTGCATTCCAAAGTCGACGCTCTATCGAAAGATTGCTCGTTATCGGGAGCAAGCCCTTGTTTGACGTCACTATGCTAGGCTCGACGGCAAGAGCCGCCCCAACGTCACAACCTCGCGGTCTTGTGACCGGACGAACCATCGATCTGGTCAACATGCTGAGCTGTTCGGACGACCGTCTCCTTGCACTGATAGTATCCCGAGCATTGTCATACCCAGGACTTCGCCTGTGCTTTGACATTGAGGGGACGATTTCTCAGCGCCGCTACCGGCCGAGTCAAGGGCTCGCCGCGCCGACATCGTTCACCCTCCCCTATCGAGGGATTCAATCCCATGATGGCTCTCTCCACGATCATGTGGCGAAGCAGATCCCCCTCCTCGTGCGCGAGCCGGCACTACTACCTATCGCTGAAGTTTGGCTTGAGGTCCTAGAGCCGACGGGATGGGTGTCTGAAACCGTCAACGACGCTTCCCGACGAGCCAAGTGCGATCAGAACGTTGCACTGCATGTGTTGCGTCTCTTGCAGGAGGCCGAGCCAGCCGGGTTGTTCGCGAGGTCCTTAGGCGAATGTCTGGAAAATCAGCTTCGCGCCCAAGGCGATCTATCACCTTCTATGAGTGCTCTACTTGCCAATCTACCGCTTCTAGCAGAAGGCGATATGGGCAAGCTTGCGAGCGTTTCAGGCATCGAGCGGGCAGACCTGCCCGCGTTGATAGCTCGTCTGCGTCGACTCAATCCCAAGCCAGGTACTGCATTTGATTGCGGGCCCGTACCAACGCGCGCCCCTGACCTGGTACTTTCAAATACACCAGGTGAAGGCTGGGTACTACGCCGGGACTCTTGGTTGCGTCCACTACTGTCAGTCACTACCTCGGTCGGGAGGAACGCCGCGAGGGAGGCGGCAGAGGCACGCTCCTTCCTGCGTTCTCTAGAGCGACGAGATCAGATGGTGGTCACGGTAGCGCAGGCCGTGCTCGCGGCTCAAGCCGATTTTCTTGAAGGTCGGATTGAATTTCCAAAAGCAGTAACTCCGAAACAAATAGCCGTCGAAGTTGCGTTGCACGAGACTACTGTTCGGCGCATACGGGGCCACCTTCTCATTGGCACCAGTCGCGGAACGCTCGCCCTCAAGAGTCTTTTCGAGCCGGCCATTGATGTTGGTCCCGGCGGGCTGAGGGCCGTCTCAGAGATAAAGTCGCGAATCGCGAGTATGGTTGGCGCCGAGGGCGCTGCAATTGCGCGCAGCGATCTCGAAATTCAGAAGGATCTTGCCGAGATCGGTATTGTCATCGCTAGGCGAACAATCGCGAAGTATCGCGCCGCCCTCGGTATCCCACGATCCGTACTGCGAGCAAGTCGAAGAATTGCAAGAGAACGGAATTCATAGAGCGACGCCAATCGCTGTTAGAAGCTTAGACGATGGGTGGCTGCCAATGATAGCCACCCATCCAGGTTAAACTGCTTGTACGAAACCCGTATAACCGTTGGCGGCCACCTCATTCGCTCGCCTCAGATAGTCGGGCAAGCCGCCTGGGTAGGGCAGAATTTCGATCGGCTTTCCGGGAATGTTGGCGCCCATGTACCAAGATTTCGCTAGCGGGAAGAGCGTGGCGTTAATGATGCTAATCGCGTTTTCCCGCCACGCTGCCATGGCTTCCGGCGTCGGCTCGACGCGCCTAGTTCCGTTCTTGTCCATATCCTCAATGAACCTTACGGCCCAATCGCCCTGCAATTCAGCGCACGTAGGTCCGTTGCAGAATCCGGAGGGACTCTGCGGGCCGTAGAGGAACAACATGTTCGGGAAATTGTCCACGGTCATCCCTAAGTGCGAGCTGATGCCGTTTGCCCAGCGTTCGCGCAGCGTCCTGCCGTCAGTGCCGACGACCTCGATGGACGTGAGGCCCCCCGACACGGCGTCGAAGCCCGTGGCCAACACAAGCACGTCGAGCTTATACTCCGATCCGCCGGCAACGACACCGTTTTCCGTGACAAGCTCGATCGGTGTTTTACTGACGTCGACCAGTTCGACATTGTCCTGGTTGAAGCATTCGTAGTACCATTGCTCGAGACAAGGACGCTTTACGCCGAACGGATGCGGCGCAACCATGGGAGCAAGCTTTTCCTGAAGGATCGGATCCTTTATGCGCTTCCGTGTCTGGTCTCGCCAATACGCGTATTGGGTGTCGTTGGCTTCTTTGTTGAAGAGCACATCGTTGAATGTGCCTAGCCACCAGGTGAACCCACCAGCTTGCCAAAGACGTTCGTAAGTATCGGAGCGCTCTCTATCTGAGACCTCTAGTGCTCCCTTGGGGAGAAAGTCAAAGTCAAATCCGGCAAAAGTCTCTTGCCTCCTATTGAAGGATTCGGGGTACGTTTCCTTCAGTACTTGATTGTCCTCTTTTGACAGTTTCTCCTGCCGCATTGGAATGGTCAGGTTGGGCGTACGCTGGAACACGACAAGGTGTGCGGCCTCCTTGCTCGCCTCCTGGATCACTTGAACAGCACTTGCGCCTGTGCCGATTACACCGACCCGCTTACCTCGCAGATCGAGCCCATTTTGCGGCCATAGTCCAGTGTGATGAGCTTCGCCCTTGAAGTTCTTGAGCCCCGGAATTTCAGGAATGTTCGGTTTGGCCGCAAAGCCAGTACAGAGTATAAGCCACCGGCAAGAGGTCGACTTCCCGTCTGAAGTATCGACGTCCCAGACGTTCCCTTCTTCGTCGAACGTCGCGCCGGTCACTCGAGTACCAAACTGACAATCCTTTCGAAGATCCCATTTGCTGTCGACATACTCGAAATATCTGCGCACCTCGTCCCATTGAGGATACTTCTCGGAATAGTCCCAGTCCTTCCAAAGCTCGGGGGCGGAGTACTGATAGATCGAACCGGTTGTATCCACCCGGGCGCCCGGATAGCAATTCCAGTACCAAATTCCGCCGATGTCGTTGCCGGCCTCCACGACTCGTACGCTGTAACCTCGCTTCCGAAGCTGATGAAGTTGATACAATCCGGCAAATCCGGCTCCAACTACGATCACATCGAAATCTGCTTTGTCATTCCGTTTCTGCTGACTCATGTTCGTCCTCCCTGTTCTTTCGTGTGGTAGCATCAAGCGCACTCCGGAGAGGCGCCGCTACGCTGGCGATCGTTCGTCGGTGATCAGTCCCAGTAAGTGCCGTTGCTCGGCAACCTCTCGAACTCGCTGGGCTCGTGGCACAGGAAGAGCGGAATACCTGACCGCTCGAGCTGCTTCACGCGAGCGCGGGAAGTGCTCATTTCGCTACAGCTCCAGTCCCATGGCATCGGGATCATTGCCTCGAACTGGTCCCGTTGATGGGCGACGTCTCCGCCCAGCATGAAGCGGCCGCGATGAGGCAGGGATACGATCAGCACCTGCATTCCCGGTGCATGGCCCGGAGCCTTGAGCAAGCGGAAGGTGCTGTCGCCGAAGAGATCGTAGTCCCCGTCAATTTCTAGAACGTTCAGCTTGTGAAGGTCCTTGAAATCGTTCTGGCAGTAGACCGGCCGCGTCCACCCGTCGGGGAAGAGAGCGTAGCGCAGCTCCGATCGTTGAACGACGTGAACTGCTGCGGGAAAGTAGGTCATTCCGCCTGCATGATCGAGATGGAGGTGTGAGTAGATGACGTAACGCACGTCTTTTGGACCGATTCCCAGCTTATCGAGCTGTCGATCGATTGCATGGTCGCGCGTGAACCCCTGTGCACCGAAGGCCGCCTTGATTCCGGCGCCCCAGTAGCCTTCAGCGCGATCCGGATCAGCTACGGCATCGTTGCAACCGGTGTCCCAGAGAATCACTCCGTGTGTCGGATGCTGGAAGATCGCAGCCGTAGTAGGAATCGAGACGTTTCCCTCCCCAAAGGCCACAAGTTTGGCTTTCGCCAAGCTCAAAGGCCCGACGTCCACGACGATCATTCTTAGTCCAGACATATTTTCCTCCCTTGTTGTGGTGGCCTACACCCCATGGAGGCTCGAACTGTGCCAACGGCTTTTGCTGTCGCTTGTCTCTGAAGACGCTGGCAATTCCTGCGACGCGTGCGAGGAACTTGATCTCGGATTGAGACTGACAAGGCCGCGCTTTTCCCAGATTGAGAAAGAGCGGTGTCGCGGAAATTGCTTTTCGCGCGAGAGGGACTTCGAAATACCGGAGGGCTCCGAGGGCTGAAACCCACACGGGCCCTGAGACTTAAGCGCCTACATTGCTGCGACGCAACGGCTTGGCACGACATCGATGATGGTGATTGTTCGTTCGACGTTACGACACGATTGCCACGGATTGCCGGCATTTTGGCCTTCGGTGGCCTCGTTGCTACGCGGGTGGGATGCCGAACAGGTCACAGGCTTCGGCCAATCGCGGCGCGCCGGCCGGGCGGAAAGCCTCGGCGCTCTCGCCGCCCATGCTCTTGATCGCGAGCAGCACCTTCTGGCCGTCCTCGCGCACCCCGAGGACGACGAGTAGCGAGATCGCGGTCGCCTTGCGGTCGAAGAGCTCTTGTACCCGCACCACCGTGCCGTCGAGGATGAGGCGAACGATCGGCTCGTCGGCCAGCGAGCGGGCATTCCAGGCGTCCCAGTCGCTCTTCACCTTGCGCCACGTGCGGCTCACCGTGTCCTTGCCGACCGCCCCGCCGAACAGCGCCGCGAGCGCCCGGCGCACGCGGCGCGTGTTGGTGCCGGCGAGGGTATGTGCTTGCGATCAGCGCGTCGGCTGCCAGTGTGCGCCGCTGATAGGCCCGCAGCGCCTGGCTGTCCATTCGCTCGTCTTGCCCTCGGCAGTGTTCAGCCGCGCCCGCGGCACCGCCATTTCGATCGGCCCAAACGTGCCGGTCAGCGACCGCCTCCGGCTGCCATGGCGATGTCCGGCCACGCCAGCTCTTTCCTCATCGCCGGCCGCCTTGCTAGCAGGGCTGAAACAATCGCAGCAACCAATCTACAGCGGGTTCGCGTGGGTTCTTGTACAAGGACCGGCAGCCAACAAACGAACGATTTCACCATGCGATCCGCATGAACGCATCCTCCATTCATGAGCGACGGGCTGCCCAATGAACACGGCCGTACCCACGCAACGAAGCGATCGCGAGCCGACGGCTTACGGATCCATTCAGCATGCTCTTATGGATCACGGCCATGCTGGACATAACCATGCGGCGATGGTCACCGATTTTCAGCATCGGTTTTGGGTCTCGCTCGCGCTGACATTTCCGGTCCTCGCGCTTTCACCTGGGATCCAAAACCTTCTCGGCT